>Ga0364866_10033_pt1 | contig 87059 bp, 78 predicted proteins | sample ExccelAu500001D3_3_FD_206913 | JGI IMG/M metagenome (GOLD analysis project Ga0364866, IMG submission 206913) | Enriched cells from Trout Bog Lake Hypolimnion, Wisconsin, USA - BchlTB.Aug13.5000.01.D3 | ecosystem: Environmental > Aquatic > Freshwater > Lake > Hypolimnion/Profundal zone | place...
GTGATCTAGTAAGCATGGCGCCAAGAAAGAATCTTGTCGGACAGAAAAGGTGACGAGGTGATTCTGCCTCATGTATCATCACCCGATTCCCCTTCTAGTGGACGATGTAACGAATGAAGCCAACCTTTCTCGACTTTGAGCAACCGATCGCTGAGCTCGAGAACAAAATAGAAGAATTGCGCTTTGTCCAGGATGACTCAGTACTGGACATCTCCGAAGAAATCTCGCGCCTGCAGAAAAAGAGCCAGGAGCTGACTAAGGCGCTATATAGCAAGCTGACGCCTTGGCAAATTTCCCAGGTGGCGCGTCATCCCCAACGTCCATATACCCTGGACTATATCAATGGGATCTTCACCGACTTTACCGAGCTGCATGGCGACCGCAGTTTTGCCGATGACCCGGCAATTGTGGGTGGCATGGCGCGTTTTAACGGGCAATCGGTGGTGGTGATCGGCCAGCAGAAGGGCCGGGACACCAAAGAGAAGATCTATCGCAATTTTGGCATGCCGCGCCCCGAGGGGTATCGCAAGGCCTTGCGCTTGATGAAATTGGCGGAAAAATTTGGCTTGCCGGTGATCACCATGATCGATACCCCCGGAGCTTACCCCGGGATTGACGCGGAAGAGCGCGGGCAAAGCGAGGCGATTGGCCGTAATCTCTATGAGATGTCGCGTCTGCGCGTGCCGGTGATTTCCACGGTGATTGGCGAAGGCGGGTCGGGTGGCGCATTGGCGATTGCCGTTGGCGATTATCTCAATATGCTGCAGTACTCGACTTACTCGGTGATCTCGCCCGAAGGTTGCGCCACGATTCTGTGGAAAACCGCGGAACGGGCCTCCGAGGCGGCGGAAGCGCTGGGGATTACCGCGCATCGTTTGAAAACCTTGGGTTTGGTTGATCGAGTGATCAACGAGCCTTTGGGCGGCGCGCATCGCGACCATGCCCAAACGATGAATAGCGTTAAACGCGCGCTGGTTGAACAGATGAAAGATCTCAACGGCCGATCGCTGGATGATCTGCTCAAGAGCCGTTTTGATCGACTGATGAATTATGGTCGATTCAAGGAAGAGGCGGCCTGATCTGCTGACCGAGCTGTTAAGTCGCTGGCCGGAGCAGGTTTCCGGTCAGTCGGCAATTGAAGTTGGGTTGAGTGGCGGCATGGATTCCATGGTGCTGCTTGATCTGTTATGGCGCTGCCGCGAGCAGCGCCATTTTCATTTGTCGGCGCTGCATGTGCACCATGGCTTGAGTCGCCACGCCGATGACTGGGTCAGACATTGTCAGCATTGGTGCGATTTGCGCGCGATTCCCTTGCGCGTGGAGCGGGTCACGGTGGCGCCGCGTGGCGGGCAAAGCCTGGAGGCCGTGGCGCGCGATGAGCGTTATGCGGCGTTCTGTCGTACCGAGGCGCAGGTGGTTGCCTTGGCGCATCATCAGGATGATCAGGCTGAAACCGTGTTGCTGCAGTTGCTGCGTGGCGGTGGACCGCGCGCGCTGGCGGCCATGCCGGTGCTGCGCCAGTTGAATCAGCTCTATTTGTGGCGCCCGATGCTGGACTGGCCGCGCAGCCGGATCGAGGCCTACGCCGTCAGCCGTTCGCTAACGTGGGTGACCGATGAGAGTAACGCCGATACCCGCTGGCGGCGCAATCTGCTGCGCCATGATGTATTGCCATTAATCGAATCGGCCTTGCCTGACTACCGTCGTCATCTTGAGCGTAGCGCGGCCATGATGTGGCAGGCGGCGCAGATTCTAGACGAGGTGGCAACGCAGGATCTGGCGGAATGCTTGAACGCCGGGCGTTTGCAACTGATTGCATTTTCCGGCAAGAGCGATGCGCGCCAGGCGCAGATGCTGCAGCACTGGATCAAATCCTTGTCGTTAGGCGAAGCCACGCCGCAAGCCATTGATGATTTTTGCCGGCAGTTGTTGCATGCGCCGCCCGATAAAAATCCCGAGCTACAGCTGGCGCGCGCTGTGTTGTTCCGTTATCGCGATCAAGTCTGGGTGGAGCCGGCGGCGCCAGGATTGAATCCACAGGCGCAATGGCTGTCCGGCGCAGAGGGATGTCATGATTTACCGGGCTGGGGCGGTCAGCTGAGTTTGCAGACCGGCCCTCAGGGCATTGCCACGGCTTTATTGCTGGCGGGTGTGGAGTTGCGCCCGCGTAGCGGCGGTGAGCGCCTGGCTTTGGCGGTGGGGCGCAAGCCGGTCAAGACCTTGTTGCAGGAGGCGGGCATTCCGCCGCGTTTGCGCGCGCGCTGGCCGTTGCTGTATCTGATGGATGGGCGACTAGCCGCCGTTCCCTCGGTGGCCGTGGCGCACGACTGCCGCGCGCCGGACGGTTTGTGGCCGGCATGGTTGGCGCGCGCATAAAGAAAAAACCCCTTGCGGGGTTTTTTTTGGTGCGGCGAGGTGGCTGGGTTAACTCAGCGACGATCACCGCTAAACGCCATCAGCAATTGCAGCAAGCTGGTAAACAGGTTGTAAATGCTGATGTAGATCGAGAGCGCGGCTGCGATGAAGCTGGTTTCGCCACCGTCGACCACCACTTTGACTTGCCAAAGAATCATCAGCGAGCTGAACAACGCAAATGCCGCGGCAATCACCAGCTGGAACATCGGGATCTGCATGAACAGGTTGGCGATCATGGCCACCATCAAAATCACAATCCCAACGGTCAGGAAGCTACCCAGTCCGGACAGGTCGCGCTTGGTGGTGGTGGCGATACCGGCCATCACCATAAAGACTAGCGCGGTGCCGCCGCCCGCCACCATGATCAGACTGCCGCCATTGGAAAAGCGCAGCGCCATCTGCAGCAACGGCCCAAGCAGCAAGCCCATCACGAAAGTAAAAGCCAGCATCAGGTAAACGCCCAGCGCCGAATAACGATTGCGCTGCACGGCGAACATCAGGCCATAGACCGCCGCCATCATCACGAGCAGGCCCATGATCGGATTGGTGCGCATGAACATGAAGCTCATATTGGTGCCGATCAGCGCCCCGATAACGGTGGGGATCAGTGACAAACCAAGCAAAGCGTACGTGTTGCGCAGAACCTTATTGCGGGCATCGGCCTGACTTGAGCCATAGGCTGTCTGCAGGTTCGGTTGCATATCGATCTCTCCCGTGAGTTATTAAGTGCGTACTACATCATCGCTAGACAGATGGATGCGGAATTAGTTTCTTCAAGAGGTGACTTAGCCGGCTTGCCGGTTCATTGCACTTCAGGTATTATTGCCATCCTTCGAGGCAAGGCGCAATGTTAGCGGCTTTGTCCAGGTTTGGCGAGCGTGGCGGAATTGGTAGACGCACTGGATTTAGGTTCCAGCGCCGCAAGGCGTGAGAGTTCGAGTCTCTCCGCTCGCACCACCTTAAGAAGTTCAGCAGGGCACAATCAGCGCTTAAACCCCATGGTTACAGGGTTTGGGCGCTTTTTTATTTCCGGCGCCATCCCGCAAAATACCCCAAAATAGCGATGTTTTAGCTACCCTTTGTCCCACCAGTGTCCCAGAGATTGTCCCATGGCAACGCTAGAAAAGCGCGAGCGTGGTTGGCGCGTAAAGATTAGAAAAGACGGTATTAGTCAGTCCGCCTCATTCCGTACCAAGGCGGAGGCCGCGGCCTGGGCCGTTAAGATTGAATCCGAGATTGCTTCAGGGAAAATCGGCAGAATCCCCAATAAAACTTTTGGCGAATTGCTGGAAAAATACTCGGAAGAAGTCTCGTCCACCAAGCGCGGCGCGCGCTGGGAGCAGTTACGGATTGGATTGTATCTGCGCGAGTATCCCGAGCTGTGTGGCACTAAGCTGGAAAAATTAGGACCGGAGACATTTGCCGCTTGGCGTGATACCCGATTGAAACAGGTGTCGGCGCTGAGTGTGCGCCGTGACCTGAAACCTATCGATTACGCCTGAATCGCCAATGCTATTTGCGAAATAATGGGCGTACTTGGGTGGCCGATCAATTGACTTAACTGATGTCCGTTGTCGAATAACCCCCCTTGAGCCGCCCCGGTGTCAGATTCCGACAGGAGTGTGGCAATCGCTTCGGGCAACCCAGCCGCCATCAATGCGGCCTTGTATTCCGCCTCGGGCAGGTTCTGGTATCTCACGGTTTTGCCGGATTGCTTGGCAATCGTATTGGCGAGCTCTGCCAGGGTGTATGAATCGTCCCCCGCTAATTCATAGATGCGTCCCGCTTGCCCATTGCTCGTCAGCACCACGGCCGCGGCTTCTGCGTAGTCCGCGCGCGCCGCTGACGCGATGCGGCCATCGCCGGCGCTGCCGAGTAATACGCCGTAGCGCACGGCGGTGGGCGCGCTCGCCAGGTAATTTTCCGAATACCAACCATTGCGTAGCAGGGTAAACGGAATGCCTGAGGCGCGGATCAGTTCTTCGGTTTGTTTGTGCTCCGAGGCGAGTGGTAGCGGCGAGTGATCCGCGTGCAGGATGCTGGTATACACCAGCAGCCCAATATTTACTTTCTTAGCCGCGTCGATGACCGCGCGGTGCTGTGGCACGCGGCGGCCTATCTCGTTGGCGGAAATCAACAGCAATTGGTCCACGCCTTGAAATGCGTTGACCAGGGTGTCGGGTTGGTCATAGTCAGCCAGCCGCACCTGAATGCCGCGGGCGGCTAAGTCCGTCGCTTTTTGCGGATGGCGTACCGCGGCGACGATCTCGGTGGCGGGAACGGTTTTAAGCAAGGCTTCAATCGCTAAGCGGCCAAGTTGGCCTGACGCGCCGGTAATGGCAATCATGGTTAAATTCTTTCATTTGGGGGGATGACGCAAGTAGAATACAATTTAAGCTTACAAATAGTAAGTACGCACCAAAAGGTAAGTGATTAATGAAAGACCAGACTGATAGCTTGGCAGCGACGGCAACATCGGTTGCTGAACGACTGCAACGCGGAGATTTATTTTCTGAGAACTGTCTGTCTCGCGAGGTATTGAAACATGTCACCAGCCGTTGGGGAGTGCTGCTGCTCGTCGGCCTGTTAAGCGGCACGCACCGTTTTAGCGAGCTGCGACGCAAGGTCAACGGTATTAGTGAAAAAATGCTGGCGCAGACGCTGCAATGGCTTGAGCGCGACGGCTTCGTCGAGCGTATCGCTTACCCGGTCATTCCTCCGCATGTCGAATATCGTTTGACGCCACTGGGGCAAGCTATCGGGCTGAAGGTTGAGGCGTTGGCGGACTGGATAGAGGTGAATCTTGCGGAAATTCTTACAGCGCGGAAAATACCATAACCTGGGTGACAAGAACCGGGGCGCGAGCGTAACGTTCCGTTCGCGCCTCAGCCGGCCTTTTTTTGCTGAATCTGATACACCAGTTGATGGGAGGTGACGGCCGCCGCCTTTTCCGCTGCCGCGCTGTCGAGAAATACCGCCCCTAGCGCCATCAAGCGATGCAGGTCATGCCTACTGATTGTGTCGGAAATATTGGCAAGCGCATGCGCATAATTGAAGAGGCGCTCGTCTTCCGTCATGTACGAGACCCGTTTTTTGGCCTCAGTAATTTGGGCCATGATCTTTATTGTATCCATCTGTCCCTGAATCCGCGGCTGGCATGATCACGCAGTGGATAGTATCAGGCGAGCTCAGGCTATGCGCGGTCATCCCATGATAATAAATGTAAATGTGCGCCGCCGCATCTTGGTATTGGCGCGATGGTGCTCTGCGCATTGGCGGTTGCTGGTCACTTGTCTTGGTCATCGGCGTGTGGCCGTGGCGGAGAAATCAAAAAATTGAGGCATGTTGCCGGTGTCAGCTTGCCGTATTTCGCTTCGAGCAACACATCCATGGCGCTATCTGGCATTAACGCGGAGATCGTTTTACCGAGCGGTCCTTCATTGGTCATTTCGTTCCGTAGCTTTGCCCGTAGAATCCCACAGGGATTGACGGTCCCGTACTTGAACCATGCGAAAAAAAGGCCAATTGCTATGACCGTGGCGCTGAGAATAATGAGGCGTATGGGTTTTTTCATCCAGATAAACTATCTTGTTTCCGTTGGAATGTCTTGGGATTCCCAACGAGAGTTCGCATCACCGGGTCAGTACGGCCCAGTTCTTTACGCAAGCCCCTGATGCTGCCCAGCGATCCGGGCCGGATAGCCCCCCCGTGCGACAATGCCCGATGAGGAATCGGGTCGGTTTGTACGTGGCGGGCTAGAGCGGCGTACACTGGTGACAACCGTGAATTCTAGGAGTCCGCGCGGTAAGGCCGCTTTGCTGAAAATTCGGCCATCCTGTTTTGGGTCGCGCCGGCTTTGTCGCGTTGCCCCTTGGGCTCCACGGAATATCACCGAGGATTGCGCCATGCAGCAGCAGACTGAAAATTATGAATATGACGTTAATGTAGCCGTTGAAGATATTGACGAAATGGGTCATGTCAATAATTCGGTTTACTTGAAATGGGTTCAGGCCGCTGTGCTCGAGCAGTGGTATCGCCTGGCACCGAAAGAGGCTGTCGCGTCCCATCTCTGGGTCGCGCTGATGCATGAAATTCGCTACCGGCATCCCGCGTTTCTCAACGACCATGTGATGGTTCAGGTGGTGTTGGAAAAATTACAGGGCGCGCGCGCGTTCTATCGCACGGTGATCCACCACGGCGATGAAGTCCTGGCTGAGGTCAAGAGTTGCTGGTGTTGTCTGGATTCCAGTACAAAAAAACCAGTCAGACTGGCTCGCGAGATTGTTGCCCTGTTTCTCCCCGCTGAAACGCCGCGCCACTGTTGAGTGTTCAACGGGTTGGGTCGTGCCCCGGCCGCCCGCCAATTATTATTCCCATGATGGCCATCCTTTTGTACCGGTATGGTAAATAGCTGCTATTAATCAAATGGGTAGCAGACTCGGGGCGGATATCATGAATAAACTAAAAACCAAGCTCGTCCTGCTGTTAATTGCCGGGGCGGGAATTCTGGGAATGCTGTTGCTGGCGACAGTGGCGGCTTATGAGCTTAATTCACAGCAAAGTCTTGCGGTTGCCGCGCTGGATAACGAGGGGCGGCAGATGCAGGTGTTGCTGCATGTCGAGTCGGCAAATCTGGAATTCAAGCGCCAAGTTCAGGAGTGGAAGGACACCTTGCTGCGCGGCAATGATCCGGCCAAGTTCGACAAGTATTTTGGCAATTTTCAGCAACGTGAAACCGCCATGGATGTGGATTTGCATCAGGCGCAGGACAATCTGAAAGATTTGGGTATGAGTGATGAGGCGGCCCGGATTGATGGGCTGTTGAATACCCATGCCGAGTTTGGCCAGAAGTATCGCGCCGCTTTGGCGCACTACGATAAGGCGGACCCGAACGCGGCTCATGTGGTCGATAAGTTGGTGGCCGGGATGGATCGGCCGATGACGGCCGCCTTGAGCGATTTTGGTCAAAAGATCCAGAATGCGGCCCTGCAATCAGCGAGTGATCAGACCTCGGTGCTGGCTTCGGCGTTCCATTCGGCGCTGATGGTGTTTGTTGTCATTCTGCTGGCCGTGATGATGGTTGTGTTTACCATTGCGATTGGGGCGGGGCGTGGAATATTGAAGCAGTTGGGCGGGGAACCCTGTGATGGCGCAATGGTGGCGCGGGCGATCGCCGATGGCGATCTGGCGGTGAATATTCCGGTCAATGGGGATAAAGAGAGCTTGATGGCGTCGATGGAATCCATGCGCGCCGGCTTGCGATTGATTGTCAGCCAAGTGCGCGAGAGTTCTGAAAATCTGTCCGCCTCGGCTTTGGCCCAGTCGGCGGTGTCGGCCAAAGTGGCGGCGAGCTCGCATACTCAATCGGCTTCGGCCACCAGTGTCGCCGCCGCGATTGAGCAAATGTCCGCGAGTATTCATGCGGTTACCGATAATGCGCGTGAAGTGAAGTCTATTTCGGAAGAAATGCGCGCGCTGTCTGGTGAAAGTGGCGCGATGCGCGGATTGGTCGGCGATATGCAGACGTTGTCCGATTCGGTATTGCAGGCGCAAAACATGATTCGTGAGCTGGGTGATCAGTCACAACATATCCAAAGTATTGTCATGGTGGTGCGTGGTATTGCTGATCAGACCAATCTGCTGGCCTTGAATGCGGCGATCGAAGCCGCGCGCGCGGGAGAGCAGGGTCGGGGTTTTGCGGTGGTGGCGGATGAAGTGCGCAAGCTGGCTGAGCGTACCGCCGCGGCGACGATTGAAATTTCGCAGATGGTCGACAAGATTCTGGTGGGCGCGAACGCCGCGATTGGGGGTATGGATGGCGCCGCCGCACTGGTCAAAACCGGCTCAGTCCGCGCGGAGCGGGCGGTGGAATCGGTTTATGCGATTAACTCGGGTGCTGAAAGGGTGATTGCTGGTGTGACTGATATTTACGAGTCGATTTCGGAGCAAAATACCGCCAGTCAGGCGATTGCGTCCAGTATCGAGGGCATTGCCAGCGCGGCGGAGGTTAATGCCGAGGCGGGAGACGCATCTTCTGCCGCGGCGCGCAAGGTCGAGCAGCAGGCTCTGAATCTAAGCAAAGAAGTCAGCCGCTTTCGACTCTAAGGTTCGGGTGCGTCAGTACTTGCCCCATTGCGCGATTCAAGGCGCGATGGGGCGTGTGGTTTAGCGCTTATTTCTCAAGAATGTGATTGAAGCGCACATCGGCGCAAAATACGCCGAGCAGTTCGCCGCGCGGGTCGTAGAGCGGTGTGGCGATGGTGAAGCAATATTCATTGTTGTCGATCGAACGGTAGAGGTCCGAGGTAAACAGACGACGTTGGCGGATGGCTTCCTGAAACCAGCGACGATCTTTCCAATTGTTTTTGCGTCCATCGGTTTTGACCGCGCCACCTTCGACGTCAGAGCTGATTTGCTGTCCATAGCTGTCGGTCACGCATAGCATTTCAAATGCCGATTCACGCTGATAGAGCGCGACCAGTTTGCGATCCAGGTCGTCGGCGCTTAATCCGGTCAGTTGCCATTTTGTGATGTCTTCTTCTACCGCGCGCCGCGTGCGTTGGTGCCCGGCAAAGCGGAAAATCCCTACCTCAGTCAGTAAGGTGTCGCAATTGGCGCTCACTTGCTCGGCGCTCGTAGCCAAAGCGCGCGCGTCTTCCAGTTGCAAGTTAGTGCTTTCGACGACATCGCTGATTTGGTCGGCAATGGCCTTCACTTTTTCATTTTGTGAGCCGCTGGCGTCGGCAATCGTGCGCACGTGTTCGATTAGGGTGTTGATGTCGCGCGAAGCGGCTTCGATCGAGGCGCCCGCGGACTGTGACACGCTGATGCCCTGGTGTACCTGTACCGACATGGCCACCATGGTGTCACTCGATGAGGTCACCTGCTGTTGAATGGTTTCCAGTAGCTCTTCAACATTCTGTGTCGCGGTCATGGTTTGATCGGCCAGTTTGCGCACCTCATCGGCTACCACCGCAAACCCTCGACCTTGCTCGCCGGCGCGCGCGGCTTCGATTGCCGCGTTCAGTGACAATAAGCGCGTGCGGTCTGCGATATTCTTGATCAGTTCCACCACCGCGCTGATCGAGGCTGAGCTCGTCTTGAGTAGAGTCATCTGCTCTTCTAGCGCCTGTGTGCTGTCTCCAATGGCTTGAATCTGCTTGCGGCTTTCCAGATCACTGGTATTGGCGCTGGCGGCGGCTTCAGCCACTTGGCGCGAGAAGGCTGAGGCCTCGATTGCGCTATTGGAAATCGACTGAACCGTTTGTTCCAGAATGCGGCTGGCCGCCGCGATGTTTTCCGCGTTGCTTTGCTGCGCGCGCGCGCGTTCTTCCAAGTGTTTTGACAGCTTGGCAAGTTCCGGGGCTTGCTGCGATAGCTGTATGGCGGTACGGGCTATTTTGCTGAGCGCGTCATGAAAGCGTTGCAGCAGTCCTTTCATGAGCCGGGCGATCCAGCCCAGGCTGCTCTGTTCATCTAGCTGAACGGTTAGATCTACGCCGTCCCGGGTTGCCTCCGACAGGGGTTGCAAATACTTAGTGAGCTTGCGTGCGGAAACGAACATAAATCTAACTCCATGGCCTAAGTCTGGTTTTGCTAAATGTTTGACGGTAACGCTGTTTAGCGAGAAGACATCATGCGCTTGGTTTATGAGGGAAATACTATATTCGAGATCTTGTATATTGATGGCATGGGTTGTCAACCCTAACCGTCATGAAATAGCCTAATGTGGCGCGGCTTTGCTGGGTCCGCAACAGTGTGTGCTGGATTTGTGGCTGGTGGTGAAATTAAACTTGAGTGGTAAAGTAATGACAAAGTCATTATTTGGCCGTGTTTCGCCGCGGGGCTTGATGCGATGATGGACCAAAGAAAGCGGCCGCGCTGGATGGGGGCGGCCGCTACATGGGAGGTTAGGCGGTTTTTTCTCGTGATCTGTCGGTCAAAACCGCTTCCGCGGCGCCGGATAGTTCGGACGCGGTATGAGCCAACTGCTGGCTAGCCTTGATTACCCGTTGAATTTTTTCAAGTTGATGCTTGAGCGTGCCGGTGTCGAGCTTCCCTTCCAGAATAGCCTGGATCATGGTGGCGTTCTCATCGGTGATTGCATCGGGGTCGATGTTGTACTTGTAACGCATGACCAATAGCTTTTTAACTGGCTTGGGGATGCGGCGGTCTTGTTCGTAACGCGAACCGCCTGACTGTGTCACCCCGACGGCATTCCAGAATTCCTGCTGATTGAGGTCAAGTCTGCGGCGCATGGCGCGGGGGTCAAAGTCGACGTCTTGTGTGTTGGACATAATCGTGCTCCTTATCTGTAAATAAACGTTATTTCAAAAGCTGCTAACTGTTTAAAGTGTGTTCGACAATTTACATCCATTCATTGCCGTAGTTTTAAAATTGTGTGGGGACTTGTTGGCCGAGGCCTGAAAATTCAGAGCCCAGGCCGCTACGCAAACATGAATTCAAAACGCATGCTTTTGCGCTGTTGATACTCTGACTAATTGAGAGCTGAACTGAGCAAAAGTTCAGTGTCATCGACAAAGGGTTTGTCATTGGGGCTTGCAATTAAATTCCCCTGAAACCCGGTTGTCCGGCTTGCTGCATATCTTGTCCACATGAAGAATTCTACACTGCGCATGAAGAAAGGAAATACCACGACAGGCAGTTTAAGATTTGTCTTACTTGATGCTGTGTCATTTCTTTCTGATGTTATCGCGTTGGCTTGGGCGCTAAAATTAAGCGGAGGAAGGGTGTTGGCGCGCAGGTGGTGAATGCTCAAGAGGTCTTGGGCCCGACCCGGTGCGAGGGAGGGGCGGTATCGGGTCGAGCCGGTCTTAAAACGTCAATGGCACCATGGCGCCATCTTCGCGCTGCAGTGCCACGGCGAAACCATTGTGATGGTAGGCGCGGCTGACCTCGGCGACGAGCGCCGAGTCGACGCTGGCTTGGTGGGGCAGTACGATACCAAAAGGGTATTGCCTCAACTCCAGGCGATCGAGAATTTCGCGCAACACACGGCCGTGATCACCGCTGACGGCGCGAATCAATGCCAGGGAAACTGGCAAATACAGCGTGCCAGTCCCAAGTGACGGGTCTGCCTTTGGCGTCCACTGTGGCCAAGGCGTCTGTTTTGTCTCACCGGCGTCGCTTTCATTTTCTACTCTTTGCAAGGCGCCTATTCTCTGGCGCATGAAATTCAGCAAGTGGATCGAACGCATAAACCGATCGAGAATAATGGCGGATTGACTGACGCGGCATAGGCCGATCAGGGTCTCATGATCGATGGTTTGTCCGCCTGGCGCGGTGCACAGTGGCGTGGCCAGGGTGTTGTTGTCTATCGAGATAAAGCGAGTGCCGATGCGGTGCTTCATAAACGTTCCGGCGTACTCTCCCTGCTCGGTGCTCTGAATGGGGAAGTCACTGAAATACTGTTGCTGTACCCGATGGTGATAAAAACTCAGTAGTGGGTCCATGTCGTGGCCTGGTCCATGTCGGCGGTAAATTTGCGGCCAAAATAAATAATTGGCCAATCCTGCTTGCTGGCTTCCTGGCGCACGCGCTTGCATAGGTTGTGATTCACGTAGCCCAAGATGACAACGACCAGGTCCACGTGCCGCGGGAAGGTGCGGCGGCAATCTCCAGTCTTGCGGCCTTTCCAGTGAGCGACGTCTTCGTAGCCCTGTAACAGCAAATGCCGCCGTACCGGCTCTATGGTGTCACCGCCAACAATCAGTGCTTTCATGCTTGCCCCCGGATTAAAAGATGGGAGAGGGTGATGGTCGAGCGCCGGAAAACGTTGCGACCGACACAGGCGCGGTGACTGGAGACCAGGGTCTGGTGAGGGGATTTCTCTGTTTTGAATAAGGCGGTGGCAATTTGCATGGCCTGCTCCTGTTTTGCTCTGGCATATCAGGAGTGTGGCAGCGGATTATTATGATTGGAAGTTATTAATAACTATTTTATTATAATAATTGGAGATATATGGCCACTGACTACTTTAGTTGGTCAATAGCAGACTGTAGGGTTTAGGGCGGTAAACCGGAGCGATTTTTTTATTATTCTGTTTCTTGATCGGTTTTTTGCTGGTGGCATGGGCGTGGTGAATATGCACGGGCGGAGCGGCTTCATCGTCGTCCATGTCCATATGCGGGGGCGCAGCCGTAATCAGCGCCGTGCCGGCGGCGGTGCTGGCGGCGCTACTGGGGTGTGGCGTGGTCATGGCCTGCGCTACACCAAATACAATGGCTAAAGCTAGCGCAATGATTCGATTCATTGGTCGGGCTCCTTTTGTCTGCCACAGGGTACGGGTGCCCGACCGCATGCCTGGGTGCCCATCCCGAGCTTGTGCGGATGTAAATCCGGCTCTTTGTTTTGGGCGTTTTGATTTGATCTTAGATGGATTATCGGAAAGACCCTGATGGCCGTCTATTGGGCGAATGTATAGATATGTAATGGAATGTACATCGACCTGCTCGGACACCGCGCACACTGTCGATGATCACCACTTGAATATGCGTCCACAATCGGTCATACAAAAACATCACTCCGGATTTATGCAGCAGGTTCCGCCATGCAATCAGCTCCCGTACCCGCTAATGAAGCCATCCGACTGGCGGCCCTAGACTCTTATGATGTGCTCTATTCTCCCGCGGAGGAACGCTTTGACCGAGTGACGCGGGTGGCCGCTCAGGCGCTGAATGCGCCGATTTCTCTGGTGACGCTGGTGGATGCCACACTCCAGTGGTTTAAATCGCGTGTGGGCCTGGCGCTGGATCAAACCGCGCGCGAAATTTCATTTTGTGCCCACGCGATTCTGCGCGAACGTCCGCTGGTGGTGCCGGATAGCAAGCGGGACCCGCGCTTTCGCGATAACCCATTGGTGTTGGGCAGTCCCTTCATTCGCTTCTATGTCGGTATTCCGTTACGTTTGGCCGATGGTTTGATGGCTGGAACCCTGTGTGTAATGGATACCGTGCCGCGCGCGCTATCGGGGCGAGAGCTGGCGATGTTGATCGATCTGGCCAGTGTCATCGAGAATGAATTGCGGCAAGAGCGCTCCGGTGTGGCGCGCCAGGCTGAAGTGGCGCTCATGGCGCAGGGGCAACGCACCGCCATTCTTGATGGACAAACCGGGTGCTGGAATCGAGCGGGCTTTGAGAGTCTGCTGCAGGTGGAGGTTGAATACGCGCGCGCCAGTGGGCGCGGTTTTGCCCTGGTGATGTTGGTGCTGGAAGATTTTTATACGTTGAACCAGCAAGAAGGGGTGGAGCTCGGCGAGCAAGTACTGCTAGAGTGCGCCTCAAGATTGCGCCGCGCGTTGAATGGCGCGGGCACGGTCACTCGCCTCGGCTTCGAAACGTTTGCTCTGGTGGTATCCCCGTGTGACAAGCCCGGGTTGCTGCGCATACAGCGTGGCGTGCGCGCGGCGATTCAGTCCAAGCCATTCGCCTTAACCCCCAATCGTGTTCAGCTCATGAGCGTCAGTACCGGAGGGGCGTTGGTGGGACAACCTGGATTCGATGGCGCGCTTGCCGTGGTCGATGCCGATCGGCGTCTCAACCTGGCGCGGCGCGCGCACCGCCGAGGGTCGTGATCATGCATCAAGCCCGGACTGCGCCAGCTCGGCCGCGCGAATCACCGCGCGCGCCTTGTTCTGGGTCTCCTGCCATTCGGTTTCCGGTACCGAGTCGGCAACAATTCCGGCGCCCGATTGAACAAATAGCACCTGATTCTTAATCACGGCGGTACGAATCGCGATCGCCAGATCCATTTCGCCGCTGAACGCCATATAGCCCACCGCGCCGCCGTAAATGCCGCGCTTGCAGGGCTCCATCTCGTCAATGATCTCCATGGCGCGGATCTTGGGCGCGCCGGACAAGGTGCCGGCCGGAAAGGTGGCGCGCAAGACATCGATATTCGATACGTCATCGGCCACGGCGCCATCCACGCTGGACACAATGTGCATCACGTGCGAATAGCGCTCGATGACCATTTGCTCGGTGACCTGCACGCTCCCGGTCTGCGCCACGCGGCCGACATCGTTGCGGCCCAGGTCGATCAGCATCACGTGCTCGGCGATTTCCTTCGGATCGGCAAGTAATTCGGCGGCCAGCGCCTCATCTTGCTCCCGCGTGGCGCCGCGCGGGCGCGTGCCGGCCAACGGGCGCACGGTGAGCGTGCCATGCTCGCGTCGCACCAAAATTTCGGGTGACGAGCCGACAATGTGAAAGTCGCCGCAGTGATAGAAGAACATATAGGGTGACGGATTCAGATTGCGCAGCGCCCGGTACAGGGTTAGCGGGTCTTGGCTAAACTGCATTTGCATGCGTTGCGCCAGTACTACCTGCATGATGTCGCCGTCCAGTATGTAATGCTTGCTGTGCTGCACCGCGGCTTGGTAGGCCTCGGCGCCAAACTCGGACACGCTGCCGCTGATTGCCGATGGCAGCGAGAGCGGGATTTCAATCGATTTGCGCAATTGCGCGCGCAATTGAGCCAGACGCGTATTCGCGCGTAATAACGCGTTGGGTTTGGCCGGGTCGGCATACACCACCAGATGCAAGGTTCCCGATAAATTATCGAATACCGCCAACTCTTCCGAGAGTAATAATAAAATGTCAGGGGTGCCGACCGGATCATGCTTGACGCATTGCGCCAGACGTTTCTCGATAAAACGCACCGTGTCGTAGCCAAAATAGCCAACCAGGCCGCCGGTGTTGCGCGGTAGCCCGGCTTGTGGCGCGGCGCGGAAGCGTTGCTGATATTCCTGGATGAAGTCCAGAGGGTTGCCGCTGAAGGTTTCGATCACCTGATCGTCGCACTCAACCTGAACCTGCCAGCCGTTGACCCTCAGGCGGGTGGCGCACGGAAGCCCAATGAAAGAGTAGCGGCCAAACCGCTCCCCGCCTTCGACGGACTCCAGCAAATAGGAATAAGGCTGGTTGGCCAGTTTGAGGTAAACCGACAGCGGGGTGTCCAGATCGGCGAATAACTGCAGTGTGACTGGAATGCGGTTATAACCTTGCTGTGCCAGGGCATCGAAATCGCTTTGTTTCATGATGGGCTTTCTGTCGGGCGCAATGCGCACCCCGTCTTCGAATGTCAGGTTTATCTTTTCGGCATTTTTCACGAATTCCAAAAATAAGTAAACGCCGTGCTTAGCCGGGCGCGCCCGGTTTGAGCATGGGGTACAACGCCTCTAGACTATCGACCACGATATCGGCCTGTAACTGATCCGCCGCGCCATAGCCGTAACTTACCAGTACGCAAGGGCTGCCGGCGGCGCGCGCGGCCAGCACGTCGTTGGCCGAGTCGCCGACCATCAGCAGGGCCTCGGGGGCCACGCCCATCACTTGGCAGGCATGCAGCAGAGGCATGGCCGAGGGTTTTTTCTCGGTGAGCGAGTCACCGCCGAGGATCAATGAAAAGTCTTCCGCCAGCCCCAGCTCTTCCAGCAAGGGTAGCGCCAAGCGCTGCGACTTATTGGTAATCACCGCCAGCGGCAATTTGAGTGCCTTGAACAGGTTGAGCGCGCTAATCACCCCGGGATAGACGGTGGAGTGCACGGTCAGGTGCTGGCGATAATAATTCACGAAAAACTGAAAGCCATCTTCCCACTGCTGGTGCTCGGCCTGGCCTTCGCGTTCGTCGGTAATTGCCCGGTGTACCAGGCTGGCAATGCCGTCGCCGACATGGTCGCGAATCCGATCGTGCAGTAAGGGTTCCAGTCCCAGATGGTGGCGCATGGCGTTGGCCGCCGCGATCAGATCGGGCAAGGAGTCAACCAGGGTGCCGTCCAGGTCAAAGGCGATGGCTTGAATATGTTGTAGTGTCATAGTGTCGGGCTAAGCGCTAGGGTGCGGATATCAACCACCGGCTGGGTGCCGAAGGCGGAGTCGTGTAGGTAGTTTAAAATCGCCTCGGCGGCGGAGGAAGGCGAACTGAGCGCGCCATCGCGCTCTAGCGCGTCGAAGCGAGGCTTGAGCGGAAAGTCGTCGGCTGAGCTGGCGCGGATGCTGGCCTGCATTTCGGTATCCACCACGCCGGGGTAGAGCGCGGCAATGCGCGCGGGGTGGCTAGAGTCCATCTGTTCCAGCGCGACGTGACGGCTGAAGTGATCAAGCCCCGCCTTGCCCGCGCCGTAAACCCCCCATCCGGGATAGACACTTTGCGCCGCGCCGGACGAAATGTTCAGCAGGCGTAGTTCGCCGTTGTCTGGGCGCGCCTGCTGTAGCAGGGCGTTGCATAGCATGATGGGCGCAATCAAATTGATCGCCAGCGCCTGTTCGACCTGGCGCGCGCTATAATGGCCGGCTTGCGCGATTGGCGTGACCACGCCGGCATTGTTGATCAGGCACAATTGCTCGCGGGGCTGATCGGACACGAGCGCGAGGGCGCGCGTCATCAGTTGATCCAGTTCCCCGCTTTGACTGAGGTCGGCGCGGATGAAGCTGAACCGCGTGGCTGGCGCCTGAGTGAGCTCAGTGGGGGCTTGGCGCGCAATGCCAATCACCCGCGCGCCGCGCGCGAGCAGATTTTGCGTTAAGGCCAGGCCCAGACCGCGCGAGCAGCCGGTGATGATATAGGCGCGCATCAGCCGACTCGGGCGAGTTCGGCGCGCATGGCGGCGATGGTGGCGGCGTAATTGTCGGTGTTGTAGATTGCCGAACCGGCCACAAAGGTATCGGCTCCGGCCGCGGCAATTTCACCGATATTGTCGATCTTGACCCCGCCGTCGACTTCCAGCCAGATTTCGCGCCCGTGTTCCTGGGTGTAGGCATTAATGCGCGCGCGCGCGGCGCGAATTTTGTTCAGACTTTCGCGGATAAAACTTTGTCCGCCAAAACCCGGGTTAACCGACATGATCAAAATCATGTCGATTTTATCCATGACGTGATCCAGGAAGTGCAGGGACGTGGCCGGGTTAAATACCAGACCCGCCTTGCAGCCCTGGTCGCGAATCAGTCCCAGGGTGCGATCGATATGTTCGGAACCTTCCGGGTGAAAGGTGATGATGTCGGCGCCGGCCTTGGCGAACATCGGCACCAGGCTATCGACCGGCTTGACCATCAAGTGCACGTCGATCAGTGCCTGGGTGTGCGGTCGAATCGCTTCGCACACCAAGGGTCCGATGGTCAGGTTGGGCACGTAGTGATTGTCCATGACATCGAAGTGAACGATGTCGGCGCCAGCGCTGATGACATCACGAACTTCTTCGCCCAGACGGGCAAAATCGGCGGATAGAATGCTCGGGGCAATGCGAAAGGTCTGCGGCATGAGGCGGTTTCTAACGGAGAATGACGAGAAAAGCTATTGTAGCGTGCCCGCGCAATGTCGTTTGGATAATATAATGGAGCGTGGCGCGCGTGTCCCTAAAGCCCACCGGCTCCTAGCGAGGTAGACCATGACTGAGATTGTATACAGCATTGAAGTAGAACCCACGGCGACCTATTCCGATGAAGAGTCGAATGTGGCTAACGACGTCTATGTGTTCCATTACCATATTCGCCTGACCAATACCGGTACGGTTGCCGCGCAGTTGATCAGTCGTCACTGGATTATCGTCGATGCCAATCAGCAGACTCAGGAAGTGCGCGGCATGGGGGTGGTTGGCGAACAACCACGACTGGAGCCTGGGCAGAGCTACGAATACTCCAGCGGTTCCACGCTGAAAACCCCTTATGGCAGCATGCATGGCCGCTACCAGTGGCTGGCTGACGACGGTGCGCGTTTCGAGGCGGAGATCCCCGAAATGCAACTGGTGGCGCGTCGCGTACTGCATTGAGCCCCAATCGAATCCGTTTTTTGAGACTGACACTTCATGCGCTTTACTCATAGTGGCCCCGCGCCGACCGGTCGGCACGACCTGAAAACGCTAAAATCGTTGTTGCCGTATATGTTGGCGTTCAAATGGCGCTTGAGTATTGCCATGACTTGCCTGGTGTTGGCCAAGGTGGCCAATGTCACGGTTCCGCTGTATCTGAAGCGGATTATCGACCAGTTGTCGATCCCGGCAACGCCGCTGATGATTCCGTTTGCCGCTTTGGCGGGCTATGGTTTGGCCCGCTTATTGTCGAGTGTGCTGTCCGAGCTGCGCGACGCGGTGTTTGCGCGGGTGATTCAGGGGACGGTGCGCCGTGTCGCGCGCTCGGTATTCGAGCATCTGATGCGCTTGTCGTTGCGCTTTCATCTGACGCGTCAAACCGGAGGAATGAGTCGGGATATTGATCGCGGCACCAAGGGCATCGGATTTTTGCTGAATTTCGCGGTGTTCAATATTCTGCCGACGCTGCTGGAAATCGCCATGGTGACCGGCATCCTGCTCAGCCGTTATCAAGGGTGGTTTGCCGTTGTTACCCTGGCCACCATCCTGATCTACATTGCGTTTACTTTGAGCATTACCGAGTGGCGCACGGTGTTTCGCCGCAGCATGAACGACCTGGATTCGCGCGCCAATGCCAAGGCGGTCGACGCTCTGATCAATTATGAAACCGTAAAGTACTTTAATAACGAAACCTACGAGGCTGATCGCTACGATGGCAACCTGGCGTCGTGGGAAGCCTCCGCGGTCAAAAACCAAGTGTCGCTATCGCTGCTCAATGCGGGCCAGGGGACGATTATTGCGCTGGGCGTGACGCTGATCATGGCGATGGCGGCGCGCGGTGTGGTGCATCACATCATGAGTGTTGGCGACGTGGTGCTGGTGTCCACCTATCTGACTCAACTGTACGCGCCACTCAATTTCCTGGGGTTTATCTATCGCGAGATGAAGCACTCGCTCGCCGATATGGAGCGCATGTTCGCGATTATGGATTCCGAAGCCGAAGTTGCCGACCGCGCGGATGCGCGCCCGATGACGCCCGGGCCGGTGGGGCTCAGTTTCTCCGCCGTGGACTTTTTCTATGAAAGCAATCGGCAAATCCTGCATCAGCTCAGTTTTGATATCCCACCGGGACGCACGCTGGCGGTGGTGGGGGCCAGTGGCGCCGGCAAGTCGACCCTGGCGCGCCTGCTGTTTCGCTTTTACGACGTCAGTGGCGGCAGCATCAGTTTCAATGGGGTGGATATTCGTCAGCTGACACAAGACTCGTTGCGCGCCCATATTGGGATCGTGCCGCAAGACACGGTGCTGTTTAACGACAGTATCTATTACAACATTTCCTATGGTCGTCACAGCGCTTCGCGCGAGGAAGTCATTGAGGCGGCGCGCTCGGCGCATATTCACGATTTTGTCATGAGCTTGCCCGATGGCTACGATACCCAGGTGGGCGAGCGCGGCCTGAAATTGTCCGGCGGCGAAAAGCAGCGGGTGGCGATCGCGCGCACCTTGCTGAAAAATCCGCCGATCTTGATTTTTGACGAGGCCACCAGCGCGCTGGACTCGCATACCGAAAAAGCCATTCAGCACGAGTTGACCGAGATTGCCGCCAATCGCACCACGCTGATTATTGCGCACCGGCTATCGACTATCATCGATGCCGATCAGATTTTGGTCCTGGATGGCGGGCGGGTCATTGAGCAAGGGTCGCATCGTGAATTAATCGCGCGTCAGGGGCGCTACGCCGAGATGTGGCGCCTGCAGCAGGAGAGCGCCGAGGACGGCGCCCTTGCGTTGTAATTTCCAGTGTTACGCGCATGTTATTATATATCTTGACGTGATACAGTCCCGCTTTTGGCGCGGAGCAATGCGTTAAGGACCCTCTGAAAGGAAGCGCTGTAATGGTTATTGCCGAACTCGAGCCCAAGGCGGTTTGGGAGCATTTTCAAGTCTTGTGCGAAATCCCCCGGCCTTCAAAGCACGAGCAGCAGATTCGCGATTATCTCAAAGGTTGGGCCGAGCTCAATGGCTTGGCGTCGGAGCTGGATAGCGCGGGTAATCTGATTATCCGCAAGCCGGCGAGCGCTGGCATGGAACACTGTCGCGGGGTGGTGTTGCAGGGGCATCTGGACATGGTGTGTCAGGCCAATGCCGGCACGGTGCATGATTTTCTGCGCGACCCGATCAAGCCCGAGCTTAAAGAGGGTTGGCTGGTGGCGCAAAATACCACGCTGGGCGCGGATAACGGCATTGGTGTCGCCCTGGCGCTGGCGGTTCTGGCGAGCCGCGATATTGCGCACGGTCCGATCGAGGCGCTGTTTACCCTGGATGAAGAGCAAGGCATGGGCGGCGCGCTCGGCCTGGAGAGTGGTCGCTTGCAGGGCGACATCATGATCAACCTCGACACCGAAGAGTGGGGCGAATTTTATATTGGCTGCGCAGGCGGTGTGGATGTCAATATCCACCGCGCTTATGCCGCAGAGCCACTGCCCGAGGGTTTCCGTGCTTATCGCCTGGCGCTGACCGGCCTGACCGGCGGACACTCCGGCGCCGATATTCATCTGGGGCGCGGTAATGCCAATAAGATTTTATTGCGTCTGTTGACCGAGCTGGCGGCTGAAACCGATCTGCGCCTGGTGAGTTTGCGGGGCGGCACGGCGCGCAATGCGCTGGCGCGCGAAGCCTTTGCCGTGGTGGCGTTGCCGTTGGCCGATGGGCCGCGCATGCAAGCGTTGCTCGATGGCTTTCAACACACGGTGCGCCAAGAGTTGGCCGGCATTGACGATCACATCACGGTCAGTGTGTTTGACACCGAAGTCGGCGCGGTGATGGCGCGCGCCGACCAACGCGCGATTCTGGCGGCGCTGCATGCCGCGCCGCATGGCGTCAAGGCCATGAGCCAGCGCGTGCCCGGCGTGGTGGAAACCTCAAACAATCTGGGGGTGATCGAGTTGGCCGACGGGCGGTTGAATGCCAACCTGATGGTGCGGTCCTTGCTGGATTCCGGCACTTGGATGCTGGCGCATGAAATTCAAAGCCTGTTTAGCCTGATAGGCGCCGAGGTTGAATTCGAAGGTGGCTACCCAGGGTGGACGCCGAACCCGGATTCTCCATTGTTGGCGCTGTGCCGAACAGTCTATCAACGCGAATACCAGCTGGAGTCGCGCGTCAAAGTGATCCATGCCGGGCTGGAATGCGGAATTATTGGCGCGAAGTATCCGCGGATGGACATGGTTTCGTTTGGGCCGGATATTCGTGGCGCGCATGCGCCGGGCGAGCGGGTGGAGGTGGCGTCTGTCGGGCGTGTATGGCGCCTGCTGCGCGCGATTCTGGCCGCGATTCCCGCCTGAACTGAATCCTGTCCGACAAAAAAGCCGGCGTTGGGAGAAGGTCTCCCACGCCGGCTTGGTGTTTAATTTTTCAAACACATGACATTTTATCTTTGACAATAAATGTCATTCGGGTTGAATTACAGTTTGATCAAGGTGCTCTTGAGCTCGGTGTATTTTTCCAGCGCATGTAGTGACTTGTCCCGGCCATTGCCCGACTGCTTGTAGCCGCCGAACGGGAAGTTCATGTCGCCGCCTTCGTCGTAGCAATTGACCCATACCGTACCCGCGCGCAGGCGACGCGATACGGTATGCGCCGTGGTCAAGTCGGCGGTCCATACCGCGGCGGCCAAGCCGTACGGGCTATCGTTCGCCAGGCGGATGGCTTCTTCAACCTCGTCGAAAGTCAGTACCGACAATACCGGCCCGAAAATTTCTTCGCGGTAGATGCTGAAGTCGGTGTGCGGACAATCAAAGATGGTCGGTTCAATAAACAGACCTGGCTGGTCCGGGTTTTGCGCCTTGCCGCCGTTGATCAGTTGTGCGCCTTCACTCAGGCCCTTGTCGATGTAGGACAATACTTTGTCATACTGAATACGGTCGACAATTGCACCCATGCTGGTGGCTGGGTCGAGCGGGTCGCTAGGCTGGTAGCCCTGCGCCGCTTTTTTCAGCTCTTCCATAAAGCGTGGTTTGATTTCGCGTTGCACCAGCACGCGCGAGCCCGCGGTGCACATTTCGCCCATATTGTAAAAAATCGCGCCGGCGGCGGCGCGCGCGGCGCGCACCACATCTTTGCAATCATTCAGAACGATGTTCGGGCTCTTGCCACCCAGCTCTAGCCAAACGCGCTTGAGGTTGGATTCAGCGGCATAGCCGGCAATTAATTTACCGACTCCGGTTGAACCGGTGAATGCCAGGCAATCGACGTCCATGTGCAGCGACAACAGCTTGCCGACTTCGCCCGCCCCAGGCAGTACCTGGAAAATTCCGTTTGGAATGCCGGCCTGCTGGGCCAGGCGCGCCAGACGGATCGCGGTTAATGGTGATTTTTCCGATGGCTTGACGATCACGGCATTGCCGGCGGCCAGCGCCGGGCCGAATTTCCAGCTGGCCATCAGGATCGGGAAGTTCCACGGCACCACGGCGGCAACCACGCCGATGGCTTCGCGGCTGACCAGGCCGACCAGACTGGGGTCGACCGGGGCGATTTCACCACCGACTTTGTCAATCGCTTCGGCAAACCACTCGACACAGTAGGCTGCGCCGGGGACGTCGACGGAAAGCGAGTCGCCAATTGGCTTGCCCACATCCAGCGTCTCCAGCAGGGCCAGCTCTTCGGTGTGCTCGCGAATCAGCGCGGCGAAACGCTTGAGGATGGCGCCGCGCGCGCGCGGCGCCATGGTGGCCCAGTCACTCTGTTCAAAGGCGCGACGCGCGGCGCTGACCGCGCTATCGACTTCACGCGCTGCGCACAGCGCGACTTCGACCAGGGTTGCCCCGGTGGCTGGGTTGATGCAGGGAAAACTGCGGCCATCGCTGGATTTGACATATTCTCCGTCGATAAACGCACGGCCTTCAAACTGCAGCGCTGCCGCGCGTTGTTGCCACTCCACATGGGTGTGCGCCATGTCCATCTCCTTGGTTGGTGTTGCGCTATTATTTTTGTCTTGCGGTTGCTGGCCAGGAGTCTGTCATTGCAAAGCCCGACAGGCTCCTGGTTAAAACGTCGGTGGCGAACTGGCGCTGACCACTTCACAGGGCACGTCCCCCACGTTGCGGAAACGGTGCGGGTGTTTGCTGTCGAAATAGTAGGCATCGCCCGGACTCAAAACGCGGCATTCATTGTTGACCGTGACTTCTATCATGCCGCTAATCACCACGCCGCCTTCCTGACCATCATGCATCAGCATGTCCGGCCCGGTGTCGGCGCCCAGCTCGTAGTGTTCGCGCAGGATCGCAATGTCACGGTGTTCATGCGCCGTCCCAACCAGCAATAGACGAATATGCTGGTTACCCAGGTTGGGTAGTTCCCGGGCTTCATAAAATACCTTAGGGGCCTGAGGCTCGCCATCGAAGGTGAAGAAGTCGGCCAGGGTCATCGGCAAACCTTCCAGCACCTTTTTTAATGAACTGATCGAAGGACTGACGCGATTCTGTTCTATCAGAGATATCGTGCCATTGGTCACGCCCGCGCGTTTTGCGAGTTCTCGCTGTGATAGGCCAAAGCGGTCTCGAACTACTCTCAGGCGTGCGCCTACGTCCATCGTATTCCTTTCTATTCAGGCTTTAAGGGCCGTTAATAATTTTAGACGTCTTGCGGGATTAATGCCGCTTGACAGCGTCTGGCTTGCTGCAATGCAAAATCGATAAAGCTTTGCAACTGGATCAGTTTATAGTCAAAATCAGTATCAGACAGCAAGTGGCATGTAAATTTTATTAAACAGCTGTCAGTATCTCAACCCGAACCACGACATCTATCACAGGAGAGAAGCATGTTAATCGGCGTTCCAAAGGAGATCAAAAATCATGAGTATCGCGTTGGTCTGACCCCCTCCGGCGCACGTGAATTGATCGCCCACGGTCACAAGGTACTGGTTGAAACGCAAGCCGGTCTGGCTATCGGTTTTACCGACGAACAATATATCGAATCGGGGGCGTCGATTGCCGCCCAGGCGAAGGATATATTCGATCAAGCTGAAATGATTATCAAGGTCAAGGAACCGCAAGCGGCTGAATGTCGACTGCTGCGTCCGGGGCAAATTCTGTTTACTTACCTGCACCTTGCTCCCGATCCGGAGCAGACCAAACTGCTGATTGAGTCCGGCGCGATTGCCATTGCTTACGAAACCGTGACCGATGACCGTGGCGGGTTGCCTTTGCTGGCGCCGATGTCCGAAGTGGCTGGCCGCATGGCGATTCAGGCCGGCGCGCACGCGCTGGAAAAGGCCCAGGGCGGTCGCGGGGTGCTGATGGGCGGCGTGCCTGGCGTGGCCCCGGCTAAAGTGGTCGTCATTGGCGGCGGCGTGGTGGGTCTGAACGCCGCGCGCGTAGCCATGGGCATGGGCGCCGATGTGACTTTACTGGATAAGTCGCTGGGACGCCTGAAAGAAGTCGACATGCTGTTCGAAGGGCGCATCAAAACCCTGGTGTCGAATGGCGCGAACATTGAAGAACAAACGCGCGAGGCCGATCTGGTGGTCGGCGCGGTTCTGGTGCCGGGCGCTACCGCGCCTAAGCTGGTCAGCCGTTCGATGCTCAAGAAAATGAAGCAGGGCGCGGTGATGGTGGATGTGGCCATCGACCAGGGCGGCTGCTTCGAAACCAGTCACGCAACCACTCATCAAGATCCGATCTATGTGGTCGATGGCGTGGTGCACTATTGCGTGGCCAATATGCCGGGCGGCGTGGCGCGCACGTCCACCCTGGCTTTGAGCAATGCCACCCTGCCTTTCGCGCTGGAACTGGCGAATAAGGGCTGGGCTAACGCGTTGTTGGAAAACGACCACTTGCGCAACGGCTTGAATATCTGTCGTGGCAAGGTGACGTTCCAGGCTGTGGCCCGAGATCTGGGCTATACATTTGTCGAACCGGTTGAAGCGATCAAAGCTTCCTCCTGATTCAGAGAGGCATGCATGCAGCAAGCGATTATCGGTATTCCTTGTGATATTAAGATGATCGGCCTGCTGCCGTTCCACGCGGTCGGCGATAAGTATATCGCCGCCGCGGCGGGCGGTACGGGCGGAGCTCCAGTTTTGATTCCCGCATTGGGCGATCCTGTCGCCATGCGGACGATGTTGGACATGGTGGACGGCATCCTGTTGCCGGGCTCGCCATCCGATATCGAACCCCACCACTACAATGCCGAACCGAGTCGCCCGGGCACGCTGCACGACCCGGCGCGCGACGCGACCACCTTGCCCCTGATTCCCATGCTGCTGGAAGCGGGGATCCCATTGCTGGGGGTTTGTCGTGGTTTTCAGGAAATGAACGTCGCGCTTGGCGGCGAACTCTATCAGCACGTGCATGAACAGCCCGGTTTTCAGGACCATCGCGAAACCAAGTCCGAAGACGTCGACGCGATGTATGCCAACGCTCACCGGGTGCATTTCCCCGAGGGTGGCTTGATGCGTCAGTGGCTAGGACAGGCGCACGCCGAGGTGAACTCGCTGCACGGGCAGGGTATCAAGCGCCTGGCCGATGGTTTGAGCGCCGAGGCTTTGGCCGATGATGGTCTGGTTGAAGCATTTAGCGTCATCAACGCCAAGGCGTTTGCCTTTGCCGTGCAATGGCACCCTGAATGGAAGTATGCGGAAAATCCAGTTTCGCAAGCAATCTTTAAGGCATTTGCCGCAGCTTGCAATCAACGCAGGGCGCAGCGCGCGCGCTAAGCCTTGCATATCAAGAGCCGTTGTAACGGCCGGATAAAACAAAGGGATTGAGTGTTATGAACAACGAAATTATTGCTTGGCTGCGCGAACACCACATTACCGAGGTGGAATGTATTCTGCCCGACATGACCGGGGTGGCGCGCGGTAAAATTGTTCCCAAAGACAAGTTCATCAGCGATCCGGAAATGCGCTTGCCGGAAGTCGTGCTGATGCAGACGGTCACCGGGGATTATCCAGACGATAGCTACCTGGATGTCACCGACCCCGACATGGTGCTGTTCCCCGACGAGTCCACCCTGCGCTTCGTGCCCTGGGCCGCCGACCCTACCGCGCAACTGATTTACGACTGCACGCGTTCGGATGGAACGCCGGTCGATGTGGCGCCGCGCAATGTCCTGAAGCGGGTGCTGTCGCTGTATGACCAGCATGACTGGGAGCCGGTGGTTGCGCCGGAAATGGAATTTTACCTGGTTGCGCCTAATCCCGATCCCGATCTGCCGCTGGGGCCGCCGGTCGGCCGCACCGGGCGCTCGGAGTTCGGCCGTCGTTCTTATTCCATCGACGCGGTTAACGAGTTCGACCCGCTGTTCGAAGATATTTACGACTATTGTCACGCCCAGGGTCTTGAGGTCGATACCTTGATCCATGAAGTTGGCACCGCGCAAATGGAAATCAACTTCCTGCACGGCAATGCCATGGATCTGGCCGACCAGGTGTTCCTGTTCAAGCGCACGGTGCGTGAAGCGGCTTTCCGTCACAATATGTACGCCACCTTCATGGCCAAACCGATGGAGAATGAGCCGGGCAGCGCGATGCATATTCACCAGAGCATCATCAATCGCGCCACGGGCAAAAACCTGTTTACCAATGAAGATGGCTCGCCATCGGATAATTTCTTCCACTTCATCGGCGGCTTGCAAACCTATCTGCCAAACGCCATGCCTCTGTTCGCCCCTTTTGTGAACTCGTTCCGCCGTTTGTCGCGCTACACTGCCGCGCCGACCAATGTGCAATGGGGCTATGACAATCGAACGGTTGCCTTCCGTGTGCCGCATTCTTCGCCACAGGCGCGCCGAGTGGAAAACCGCGTGCCCGGTGTGGATGCCAATCCCTACATTGCCCTGGCTGCGACCCTGGCCTGCGGCTATCTCGGGATGATTAACAAGATCCCTTGCAGCGAGCCTTGCCAGAGCGATGCGTATGAACTGCCATTCCAGTTCCCGCATGGCTCGGAAGAAGCGCTGGGCAAGCTGCGCGAATGCCCTGAGTTGGCCGAAGTGCTCGGCCCGCGCTTTGTGCGCATGTACGTGGCGATGAAAGAGAAGGAATTCTCTGAGTATTTCCGCGTTATCAGCCCTTGGGAACGTAAGTTCTTGCTGTGCCACGTTTAACGACTGAGGCCCCGAAAGGGGTGGGATCGGGGCGCGAAGGCGCCCCGCCGCGGAAAGCCGACTGAGCTTTTCGCTTAGGAAAATAACAGGAGAAACTAGATGAAACAACAAGATACCGCTACTTTGCGCCAACATGACGCGGACCACCACATCCATCCTTTTTCCGACACGCTGGAGCTTAATGAGCAAGGCGCGCGCGTGATCACCAAGGGTGAGGGTATTTACCTGTGGGACTCGGAAGGTAACAAGATTCTTGATGGCATGGCGGGCTTGTGGTGCGTGAACATCGGTTATGGTCGTAAAGATCTGGCCGAAGTCGCCAAAAAACAGATGGAAGACCTGGCCTATTACAATACCTTCTTCAAGACCACGCACCCGGCGGTGGTGGATCTCTCCAAGCTGCTAAGTGAAGTCGCTCCGGCTGGATTTAGCCGAGTGTTCTACACCAACTCGGGCTCAGAGTCGGTCGATACCATGATTCGCATGGTGCGCCGTTATTGGGATGTGCAGGGCAAGCCGCAGAAGAAAACCTTGATCGGTCGCTGGAATGGATACCATGGCTCGACCATTGGCGGCGCCAGTCTGGGTGGCATGGCCTATATGCACGAGCAGGGCGATCTGCCCATTCCGGGGATTGCCCACGTTGAACAGCCTTGGTACTACAAGTTCGGCAAGGATATGACGCCGGACGAATTCGGTTTGTTGGCGGCGCGCTGGGTTGAGGACAAGATTCTCGAACTGGGCGCCGACAAGGTGGCGGCGTTTGTCGGTGAGCCCATTCAGGGCGCGGGTGGTGTGATTATCCCTCCGGCAACCTATTGGCCTGAAGTTGAGCGCATCTGCCGTAAATATGACGTATTGCTAGTGGCGGATGAAGTGATTTGCGGCTTTGGTCGTACTGGCGAGTGGTTCGGTCAGCAGTTGCTGGGCTTCCATCCGGATATTTTCACCACGGCCAAGGGGCTATCGTCGGGTTACCTGCCGATTGGCGCGGTCTTTGTCGGTGACCGCGTGGCCGAAGGCCTGATGGCGGGGGGCGACTTCAATCACGGCTTTACTTATTCGGGCCATCCTGTTGCCGCGGCGGTGGCTGCGGCGAATGTGCGCGCCTTGCGTGACGAAGGCATCATCGAACGCGTGAAAAACGATACCGGCCCGTACATGCAAAAGCGCTGGCGCGAGACGTTCGGCAACTTCGCGCATGTTGACGATGTGCGCGGCGTGGGCCTGATTCAAGCGTTTACGCTGGTAAAAGATCGCAGCAAGCGCGAACTATTCCCGGATTTTGGTGCAATGGGCACGCGCTGTCGTGATATTTTCTTCCGCAATAATTTGATTATGCGCGCGTGTGGCGATCATATTGTCAGCGCGCCGCCCTTGGTGATTACGCGCCAAGAAATTGATCAAATGCTCGATTTGGCCGCGCGCTGCGTCGAGACCTTTGAAAAAGAACTTTCGATTTAAATTCAGCATATTGCACGGGCGCACTCTTGGCGCGCCCGTGTTTTTTCTCGCCTGCCTCACGGGTTTATTGCGCCGTGCTCCCCACTGCAATCCGTCTTTGAGACCGTGATTGCTCACAAATTTAGTCGCAAACCTTGTTTTAAGCTAATTACATAGATAGTGTATAGTTGGTATTCTTGATTTTCTGCTTTGCACCATCAATAGCGGCTTTGCTACAATCAAAGTCACTATTTTAGTTAAAATAAAAATAGAGATACGTTAAAGAATCACGTTTCTCGGAAAACTACGGGGCAATGACGAATGTTTGTCGGAATTGGGTACTTGGTGATTCTTTTGTCCACCCTGGGCGGCTTCGCTGTCGCGGGGGGGCACTTGGCGGCATTGTTGCAGCCAATTGAATTAGTAATGATTGCCGGCGCGGCGGGTGGCGCCTTCCTGGTCGGTAACGGTGGCCCGGCGCTCAAAGCAACCGTCAAGGCGCTTCCGACGATTTTCAAGGGCTCTCCGTATACCAAAGCATTCTATATGGAGTTGTTTTCGATGTTGTACGAGATCTTGGCCAAAGTCCGCAAGGAAGGCCTGATGTCGATCGAAAACGATGTCGATAATCCCGAATCCAGCCCGGTATTCAGTAAATACCCCTCCGTTGTGCATGACCATCACGTGGTCGAATTCATTTGCGATTACCTGCGCCTGATGGTGGGCGGCAATTTAAATGCGTTTGAAATCGAAAATCTGATGGATGTCGAAATCGAAACCCACCACCACGAGGGTGAAGTCCCGGTCAGCGCGGTGAAGGCGATCGCCGACGGTATGCCGGCGTTCGGGATTGTCGCGGCGGTGATGGGGGTGGTGCACACCATGGAGTCGGTGGGTATCCCTCCGGCGGAGCTCGGCTTGCTGATTGCGCACGCCCTGGTCGGTACCTTTCTCGGGATTTTGCTGTCCTATGGCTTTGTGGGGCCGCTGGGAACGATTCTCGAACATCGTCTGGGTGACAGCTCCCGGGTATTCCAGACGATCAAAGTCACCATCCTGGCCAGCTTGAACGGCTATGCGCCACAGGTGGCCGTCGAGTTCGGGCGCAAGGCTCTGGCTTCCAATGAGCGGCCATCGTTCAAAGAATTGGAAGATCACGTTAAGCAAGCCAAAAATCGATAATAGGCGAGATTAGTCATGGCAGATGAATCACAGCGACCCATTATCGTTAAGCGGATAAAAAAGGGCGGTCATGGCTCGCATGGCGGCGCGTGGAAAATCGCCTACGCCGACTTTGTGACCGCGATGATGGCGTTCTTCTTGCTGATGTGGCTGTTGGGCTCGGTGTCGCAAGGGACGCTGGACGGGATTGCCAATTATTTCAAAACGCCGCTGAAAGTCGCCCTCGATGGTGGCCAAGGCGCCGGCGACGCGACATCGGTGCTGCATGGCGGCGGCACTGACCTGACGCGCAAGGCCGGTCAGGTCAAAAAACAGCCGCGCACCGATCCTCTGCTCGAAAAGGCGCGCTTGACCGAGCTGCAGCGCAAAATTCAGCAAACCATCGCGCAGAACCTTCAACTCAAAGACTACAAGGATCAACTTAAATTAGAGATGACCCCGGAAGGTCTGCGCATTCAATTGATAGATAAGCTCAACCGATCGATGTTCAGCTCGGGCAGCTCCACCTTGTTGCCGCAGACCCGCCAATTGTTACAACTGTTGGCCACGCAGCTGAATTTGATGCCGAATCGCTTGAGTATTTCGGGGCACACCGACGCGACTCCATATAGTGGCGGCCTGGGTGGATATAGCAACTGGGAGCTTTCCGCCGACCGCGCCAATGCCGCGCGCCGTGAGTTGATTGCTGGCGGGCTTGGCTCGGACAAGGTTTTGCGCGTGGTGGGCATGGCCGATGCCGACCCGCTGAATCACAGTGATGTGTTTGCCGCGGAAAATCGCCGCATTACGATTGTGGTGCTTAATGATTTGGTGGTGCAGGCGATCCTTAATGATGGCGTTAGCCCGGCGCAGGGTTCCGCATCGGCCGCGCAGACGCCCATGACGGCTCCCGCCGGCAATCCTTAATGCTAGGAGCCTGGTGGCGCCATGGCTTGATTCAAGTCTTGGCCGCATTGATCGCCTGGGTGTTTTTTGCGCCGCTGGCGGCGCCGATGAGCTGGGTTGGGCTGCAGGCGGTTCTGGCGCTGCTGCTGGCCGGTGGCTTGCGCCTTGGGCGCGGCGCCATGCTGATGCATGTCGGTTTAATGCCCCTGCTATGGCTGTTATTTAGTCTGCACTTGCCCGGCTGGGCGTATTTGCTGGCGTTTGTGCTGACTTTATCGGTTAGCCGCAATACCCTCCTTGAGCGGGTGCCGTTATATCGCACGAGCCACGACGCCTCGGCGATGCTGGCGCAGCAGATCGCCGCGCGCGCTACTGTGCTGGATGCCGGCTCGGGCGATGGCCGACTGGCCCTGGCCCTGGCGCTGGCGCGCCCGGATATTCAGGTGACGGCGCTGGAAAATGCCTGGGGTAGCTCGCTTCTGGCGTACTGCCGCTGGCTACTGGCCGGGCGTCCGGCGAACCTGCGGCTTGAATGCGCGAATTTTTGGCAAGAAGATTGGGGGCGTTACGATGTGGTCTATGTCTTTCTTTCTCCCGCTCCCATGCCCAGGGTATGGACCAAGTTTCAACAACAAGGCAAGGTCGGAGGTCAGTTGATCAGTAATACCTTCGAAATTCCAGGGGTTGACCCCGCGCGGCGCGTAGCGCTGTCGGGACGTTTACAGCAAGCCCTATTGTTCTGGTGCCAGGATCATGGATCTGAATAGCTGGCTACAGTCTATCGCGCAACGGCGCTGGCCGATCTTGCCCAATACCTTGGTCGAGCTGCGCCAGGCGTGCGCGCGCAACAGTGATTTGATCGATTTTACCGATTTGGCCAATCTGGTCTTGTCCGATCCGTTCCTGCTGTTCGATCTGCTGCGCGTGGTCGGTGGTTCGCGCGCTCTGCAACGCAATGAATCGATGCCGACGGTAGAACAGGTGATGATGCTGGTCGGGCTGGAACCGGTGGTAACCCGGTTCGCCGCGCTAACGCCGCTTGAGGCAACGCCTGGGCGCTTGCATCCTTCGGTGGTGGAAGATGTCGAGATGTGGCTGGCGCATGGCCGCGTGGCGGCCGTGATCATCAAAGACTGGCTCTCGCTGGCCGGTGAGCACAAGGTGGAAGACAGTTATATTGCCGCCTTGATCTATAATCTGCCGGCCTGTTTTTACCTGCTGTACAACAATCACACCAGCAAGCGACCGTTGCTGCAGGAAGTCGCTGAGAATTTCAATACCGACTATCCGAAGCTGTTGGAGAAGTTCGTCTGGAACATTCCTCTGCCTCTGGGTCTGTTGCACGTCTTGTCAACCGATGGCGGACCGAATAAGCGTAAACAGTTGCTGCGTCTGGCGGTGGCCACGGCCAATGGCTTAACTCAGGGAACCTGGCGAGCGCAGTGGCAGGTGGGAATTCAAGCCGCCGCGCGCTTGATTGGCGTTTCGTACGAGGAAGCGTATCGCATCGTGCCCTATGCGGCGTTGAATGTTGCGCGCAACCCGCGCGCCTTGCCCTATTGCTATCCGGCGCGCGAGCTGCTGATGTTGCCCGGCGTGTACGCCAAGGCCGAGATGCAGCCGGTTGCCGCTCACGACGCCGCCGGCCTGTTTGAGGAGACGCTAAAAGACGCGGTGCGTTATTTGGCGACCGAGCTCAAGCTTGGTCGTGTACTGTTTCTGCATTACGACACGGACAAACACTGTCTCAAATTGCGCTATCAGGTGGGCTTGCCCGAGGCGCACGTCTTGCGCAGCACCGCCGTGGGGCTGGAGCCGGGCTCGTTTTTCGCCCTGTTGACCAGCAAATCTCAGAGCTTCCACGCGCAGGCGCACGCGCGCGCGCAGTTGGCCGCGAGCTATCCCGACCGTTTTTTTCATCAAATCGACGGTGGCGAGTTCGCCGTGATGCCTTTGTTTCGCGGCCATCAGCTGATCGGCGTGTTTTATATCGATCAAGGCAGTAGCGGCGCCGCGATCGAGGCGGCAATCTACATACGGTTTAAGGAATTAGTGATGCGCTTGGCGCCTCAAGATTGATATGCGCGAGATTAAACTACTCAGTTCCGCTCAGAACGACACGATCAAACATCTGGCCCGGCTACTGCAGCATGGACGCGACCGGCGCAAGCAAGGTGTGATGGTACTGGAAGGCATTCATTTGTGCCAAACCTGCCTGGACGCGGGCGGGGTGTTCGAACAGGTATTCGTCAATCAGCAGGCGCTGCCCGACGATGAAGTGCGGGCCCTGCTCGCCGCGTTGCCCGCGTCGGCCATGGTCTTTGCGCTGGACCCGGGCCTGTGCGCCAAAGTGAGCGCACTGGCCACGGCGCCGGAAATTCTGGCGCTGTGCCGCCGCCCGAGCGCGCGCGCGGCGTTGATGGACGATTGCCGCTTGCTGCTGGAGGATATCCAGGATCCTGGCAACCTCGGGACCATCTTGCGTTCGGCGGCGGCCTCGGGGGTGACTCAAGTTTACCTTAGCGCGGGTTGTGTCGATGTTTACTCGCCCAAGGTGCTGCGTGCCGGCATGGGGGCCCACTTTGCGCTGGCGTTGCATGAATCGGCCGACTTGCTCGATGAACTGCAACGCTTTTCCGGTACCAAACTGGTCACTAGCCTGGCGGGCGAGCGTTCGTTATATGCGCAAGACCTGACTGTGCCGGTGGCCTTTGTGTTTGGTAATGAAGGCGCCGGTGTTTCCGCCGCGCTGCACGCCGTTGCCGACGCTAAAGTGCGGATTCCCATGCCCGGGAGCGCCGAGTCGCTGAATGTGGCCATGGCGGCTACGCTATGTCTGTTCGAGCGTGTGCGCCAACGTGAACATTTGACCGAGACACGCAACTAAGCCGATTCTGCTGTCCAATCGGACAATAGGGCTTAGTCATTAAACTCCGTATGCTAGCGCATGAGGTTGACCTGCCGGATGAGGGTCATTCAGCATCGACCTCTGTGATTGCATGAAGGAGATAGACGTGAAAACCCCCACCTTGATCGCTGAGCCCACGCCCACACTGTCTGATGTCACAGATCTAGCCCAAGATTTACCGCCGCAATGGATGGAGATGGCCTTACAGCTGTACCCGGCGTTGACCGCCCCCAGTGAACGAATGCTGCGTCTGTCGTCTGAAGCGCTGAATCAGCCTGATTATGTGCTGACTTGCGTGTCCGGGATCAATCAACCGTAGCGTGAAATCAACGGAGAATCTGCCGCAAGTCCCCTGGATCCCCGCTCTTCGAGCGAGGACTTGGAGGAGGCTGGCAGCCTCCCCGCGAAGTCATTCTCGCCCACCCCTACGGCGTCTCTTGCCGCATGGCGTCAGCAATCAACGCGCGGCGCGCCAGGTCGATGGCGGCTGCGATCTGGTCGCCGTGGCCACACTGCGCGGCTATGGCGCCGGCATCCAGGGTAAGCGCGGTTTGTAACAGTTGTGCGAGTCTGGGTTCCTGGGGGTAGGGCGCGTGCGCCTGCCCCGGGCGTCCATGCGCATCGGCGCTGGCAACGCGCAATAGCTGTAAAAAGCGCTGCGGTCGGCGCAGGGCGTCGCAGGCCTTAAACAACTGCAGAACCTGATGGGCGTCAAGTTGCGCCGCTGCGTGAATGCTCTCGCGGTACAGTAGGGCGTTCTTGGCCAGATCGCGACATTCCGCCGGTACCCGCAGGCGCGCGCACAGTGCCAGCAACGTATCGACCGGTGGTGCCTGCGCGCCCACCTCTTTCCCGGCGCCTAGATTGAGCATCAATACCGCAAAACGCACGGCAAGTTCGGTGTTTTGCCCGGCGGCATAATCAAGAGCATCCAGCCGGCGCGCGCCGCCCTTGGTCAACGGCGTTAGCGCTGTCGGCGCGCGGGTTCCAAACCATGGATCGAGCTCAGGCAAAATGTGCGCTAACGCGCCGCTCTGACGTAGTGTCAGAAAAAAGCCAGAGGGTTGACGCTCCATTAAAGCCTTGGCCATTTCTTGCCACACGCGCTCCGCGACCAGGGTGTCTACTTCGCCATTGCCTACCATCTCCCGAGTCAATTGCAAGGTCTCTGGCGCCAGACTAAAACCGAAGCGCGCGGCAAAACGCGCCGCGCGTAGAATTCGCACCGGATCTTCGGCAAAAGCCGGGCTGACATGGCGTAAAATCCCGGCGCGCAGGTCAGCCTGGCCGTGATACGGGTCGATAATGCTTCCATCCGCATCCAGGGCCATGGCATTAATGGTCAGGTCGCGGCGCGCCAGGTCTTGCTCCAGCGTCACCTCGGGCGCGGCATGAAAACTGAAACCGTGATAGCCGCGCGCCACTTTGCGCTCGGTGCGCGCCAGGGCATATTCCTCATGGCTTTTCGGGTGAAGAAACACCGGGAAATCCTTGCCGACCGGACTAAACCCTCGCGCCAGCATCTCTTCGGGGGTGGCGCCGATCACCACCCAGTCACGATCAGCCACTTCGCGCCCGAGCAGGCGGTCACGCACCGCCCCGCCGACGATGTAGGCTTGCAATGGCGGCAGTTTATTGGGCAATTGATGGATCTTGCTTGAAGACATTGACGGGGCCTGTTGCCGGGGCGCCGCGAGCGGGGATGGTCCCCATTCTGGCCTTGAGCGAAAGACTGCTATGTCCCATGGCGCTACCATAATAGGCGGCGTTGGCCATGACCTTCTGCACATAATCGCGGGTTTCGCTGAACGGAATGGTTTCGGCGTAGATGGCGCCTTCCATTGGCAAGCTATCCTGCCAGGCGCGCGCGCGGCTCGGTCCGGCGTTGTAGGCCGCGGTGGCCAGTACCAGATTGCCCGATAGCGAATCCAATACGTATTTCAAATACCAAGTGCCAAGCTGGATGTTGGTTTCGATATCATTGACCTCCATATCGCGCCCAATGCCGATTTTTTGCGCAACCCAACGCGCGGTTTTGGGCATGAGTTGCATCAGCCCGGTGGCGCCGACACCCGAGTGGGCGACGGTGATGAAGCGGCTTTCCTGGCGGATCAGGCCATACACCCAGGCATCGTCGATTTTAAGCTGACTGGCGTAGTGCTGGGTAATGTCACGATAGGGCATCAGATAGCGCAGAGAAAAATCATGCTGTGTCTGGGTGCGTTCAGCGCTGTAAATCGCCATATCGTAAAAACCGACTTGACGCGCTAAGTCCGAGGCCGCCAACAGTTGCAAATCGCTGCGCCCGCGCATCGACCAGCGCCATTCATTTTGCGCCGCGCTGCGCAGCTCCGGTTTACGCATGGTCTGCGCCACCGCATACAGCTCCAGCGCGCGCGCGAGCGCCGGATCGTTTTGCATCATGGCCGTGTCGCTGGCGCTGGGCGCGCTCTTGTCCGGCGTGGCGTGCAAGGTGCTGCCCAACTCATCCAGCGCCAACAGACTGTAGTAGCCCGAGCCAAGGCTGGCTTTGACCCATAATGCGGTGGCTTCGCTCTTATGGTTTTGACTCGCGAGCGCGCGCGCTTGCCAATACTGCCAGGAAGGTTTGTTGGCGAGCGTGGCCGGCATGGCCTGGATCACGCCCTGCAGCACACTCCACTGGCCACTGCGTAACGCGGCGCGCGCCCACCATTCCCATTGATCCGAATTGAGCTGAGCGCGATCCGACTGGGCGAACCACTGCAAACTATCCGCCATTTGCTGTTTGCGCGCCGCCTGTAACGCCAGTTGGCCCCAGGCAAAGCCTGTGCTGGCGCGGCTTAGCCCCGGTCGAGCCATCAGTGCCGCCGCGCCTTGCTGCGGATTGATTCGCCCCTTGGTTTCAATGGCAAACAAGGCCACTTCCTGACCTTGGCGCGTATTCATGTCGGCGCGCCCCGGGTTGTTGAGCGCGCCCGGCTCAAAGCTCATGCCGGTGTCGTGCGCCAATTGGCGCGCCTGGCTGACGTAATTATTGGCCAGGAGCAGGCGCAAGCGCTGCCACAGTCCATCCTGAGTGATTAAATTACGCGCGCTAGCCGCGCTAATCAGGGTGTTGCAGCCTTCCGGCAATGTCTGCCCGTCAAGCAGCCGATTAAGATTGGCGGGCGCGCGTCCCTGGTTCAATGTCAGGAGGTCGGCGTAGCACTGGGTTTCATCATCACGCCCCTCGGCCGGCAACTTGGCCCATTCGGCTTCGAACGCGGCCCAGTTTTGTCGTTTACCCAATTTTTTCAACCAGTCGCGCCGAATGCGCTCGGTCAGCACGCTGTTAGGGTTTTGGGTTAGAAATTGCGTGACTAATAGGTCGTTATCGCGATCCAGCGCCATCAGCGCCAGCCAGTAGCTGGGGTAGACCGAGAGGGGATCGGGCGTGATGCTGCCGGCAATGCGCGCCAGGCGTTGCATATCATTGGCGTGGTAGGCATCCAGAGCCGACAACAGGTCATCTTGAGCCCCCGCCATCACCAACCCGGGCAGGCAGAGCCAGCAGGTCAGTGTGACGCGGCGCAAAGCAGTATAAGCGTAAAGCATGCCATTAATCCGAGCATAACGGTGCCATTGGCACCGAAGTTTGAGTGGGCGGTAGTACAGATGGATATTCTCGCGAGCTCGCGGGAATTCATCGTTGCACGCGAGATGCTCAGAGTCTGTCTGACTTTGGAACAGGCCCTGGTCTGAATATAAAAGTCAGTTTCCGTGAATGCATTAAAATTTTATTAGGCCCGATGACCGTGCGAGGTATCGTGATCAATGATGAATTCTACTGGTTGCGCAGCGTTGACGCAGCAAGTGCCGTGTTGTCATAGAAATTATTTATTGTTTTTGCTTAATAATTTGTCTGTTGCTCGCGGCCGACACCATAATGATGGTCTCCTAGCTACAAAATAGCACCCATGCTATTTTGATATTTTACCACCTCGATCACCGAGGAGGATTCATGCGACGGTTGATTGCGCGGTTGCGACTTCTGCTACGGCTCGGCGCGGGAAGGTTGCGCGCGTTGCGAGTATGGTGGATTTTACTGTTGCCCTCGCTTCTGATCATGGCGCTCTTTGCCCTTGGGGCCGACCTGCCCTTGCCAGCGCGCCTTCTGCTGTTTGCCTTTGGGCTGCTGCTGACGTTGGCGGGGTATGGTTGTCTCTGGCGCGATCGTAGCGACTTGCAGGGGCAACTGGCGCGGGCCGGCTTGCACGCGCAGCAAGAAAGCGAAGCGCGATTTCGCATGTTTGTCAGCGTGGCCTCCGATTGGTTCTGGGAGTTGGACCAGCACGGCAGGCTCAGTTACTGCTCGGAACCGATCTCCACAGTGATTGGTTACGCGCCGCACGAATTGGTCGATCATCACTGGCGCGTTCTGCAAAAGGGGACGCTGGACAGCCCGGATCGCGGCTGGATCGCACAGGTGTTTGCCGAGCGACGCGCGTTTCGCGAGTTCGAATTTCCCCTGACCGCGCGCGATGGTCAAGTACACCATTTATCGATTAGCGGCAGTCCGGTCTTTGCCGCCGATGGCGTGTTCGGCGGTTACCGCGGAGTGGGCTCCGATATCAGTGAGCGCAAACGCGTCGAAGCCGAACTGCACCGCCATCGCGCCCACTTGCAAGACATGGTGGCGCAAAAAACCCGCGATTTGGTTGCGGCCAAGGACGCCGCCGAGCGCGCCAACGACGCAAAATCCGAATTTCTAGCCAATATGTCGCACGAACTGCGCACCCCCATGCATGGTGTCTTGAGTTTTGCCGAGATCGGGGCGCATAAAGCGGCGCAGGCCGAGCGTGAAAAGCTGCGCCACTACTTCGAAAATATTCATGCCAGCGGCTCGCGCCTGTTGCACCTGCTGAATGATTTGCTCGATCTATCCAAGCTGGAATCGGGCAAAACCCATTTTAATTTTCAATCGCACGATTTGTGCCAAATCGTGCGTAATTGCGCGGAGGAAGAAGAAGGTCACTTGCAGTCCAATGGACTTGCGCTCGATTTGCGTCTGCCCGCACACGGCGCCCACGCGACCTTCGATGCGCCGCGCCTGATGCAGGTGGTCAGTAATTTGCTGTCCAACGCCATCAAGTATTCTCCGCCCAATGGCACCATCAGCGTGTCTGTCCGACGCCTGCCGGGCAAGCTGGAGCTGGCGGTCAGTGATCAAGGTCCGGGGATTCCCGCCGAAGAGCTGGAAACCATCTTCGAGAAGTTTGTCCAGAGTAGTCATACCAGTAGCGGCGCGGGCGGCACGGGGCTCGGCCTGTCGATTTGCCATCAAATTATCAGCGCGCACCACGGCGCCATCTGGGCCAACAACCTGGCGGGCGGTGGCGCGTGTTTCGTGGCGCAGCTGCCCGATACCCGTCCGATGGCCGATGCGCCGATCGAAACCTCGCCGTTGTTCGACGAGGGCGCCGCGTTTTAAATACGCTAGGCGCGGATGGCGCTCCTCACCGGTTGAAGAGTATTCGCGCCAGTGCTGGATACAGCTCGCTGTCCCTTTTTTCGCTGTATTCCAGTGGGTGGGCGAGTAAATCTCTGGCATAGGGCCGATACTGTGGTTTGACGTGGCGCTCTAGCCAGCGATCAATCATTTTACCGGTTTTGGCGTTATAGACCGCACTGCGGTCCGCCGCGTATTCGGCAAAAATATCCTGGTAACCTTGCGCGAAATCCGGGTCGCGCGCTTCCTTCAGTGGCTGGGTGCTCTCGATGATGCTCAACAGCATGGCGTACTCATCAGCGGTTTTATAAGCAGAAGCAACGCCACCCATGATGTCGGAAATCAAAGTATCGGGCATATAGCCTGGCGTACACACCACCCGGTCGTTTTTTCGCATGTAAGCCATGCCATCGGTATCGATGGCGCAGACGCCCTTTTGGGGGTGCAGCACCAGGTTTACCGGTTTGAAATCGCCGTGAGCCATGCCGCGCTCGTGTAGTTTTCCCATCTGGCTCACGAGTGTTTCAAAGGCCGAGAGCGGAAGGCGAGTGCCTTGTCGGGTTAGCGTCCTGAGTAGCGGTCCGCCGTCGCGCGCGATCGCCTTTTGCCTGTCGACAACCACCGTCGGGATGAAATTGGCGAATTCCGCATATTTGTCTGGCGGGACGGTAACATCGGCGGCCAGGTTTGCGCCTGGGTATTTAGCGGCCAAAGTAATCATGCCGCCCTGGCGATGTTCAATAAATTTATACCCGCCCGCTGTTTTTTTGTCCGGCGCCATGGCCGGTCCCACTTCGGCGCGCGTAATAAACTGATTCTGTTTATCCGGTTTCTCGTAGGCGTGTCTGTGGACATTTTTGTGGATGTAAAAGACCCATTTTTGACGTACTCCGTTGCTATCGGCTTTACCTTTTGCGGTCAAGCGGCGGTAGCCCTGGCTGTTGGGCTTGGCCTCTTTCAAGGCTTTTAAATGGCGTTTTACGTGGAGAGCAACCAAGGCTTGGGCTAGTGGCGAGTGGTTTGACTTGGCGTTCCCCTTGGGTTTCTTGGGCTTCGCCACTGCGCGCGTGGCGGGGTGGGGCGACGGTCCATGCTGCGGCTGCGGCGCTGGCCACGCAATGGACTTTGCCTGATGGCCCCCCGGGACTGCCTGGCGCTGGTTAGGTTGCGCCGCGCGTTGTGGCGCCCGAGCCGGGGGCGCGACCGGCTTCTGGGCTGGAATCCGGCGGGCATCCGGTGGCGCAGGCGCGGCGGCCTTTTGTGGTCTGTCTTGCTCCATCAGGCGTAGCTGTGCTTGGCACTTTTCCACCGCGCGCATTTCCATGCGTTCATGCATTGGCCGTATTAGCTGCGGGTTAATCACTGCGGCGACGCGCCGTAGCGGCTTGGCCGGCGTGGCGGGCTGGTTAAATACGGCGACTAGCTGCTGGATTGCGTTGGCGCGCGCGGGTTTGGCTTGCGGCGTGTTCGGCGCGGCTTGTTGCGCCATCGGTCGCGGCGCGCGTTGGATTCCATTTATGGGCATGGCGAACTCACCGGCATTTCAAAGATAACCACAGCCTAGTCCTTGGGCCTCTCTATGACTTGCAGGAAATGCTTGTGCCAATAGCACGCGCGCGGAGCGCAATCCGCGCCGATGGTCCGACAGGCTAGCCGTAGAGCATTTGCGCCAGAGTCGGGTAGGGTTTGGCTGGCTGATTTTTCATTTTGAGGTATAAGCGTTCAACCCTATTCAATATAGGGTTATGTTTTTGGGGGCCACGCTGCTGGCTATAGCGCAAAGGGTCGGAGAGTAATTGCTGGGCGTGTTTCTGATACTGCGGTTTGACATGACGCGCGAGCCAACGATCAATCATTTCCTGGGTTTTTTCGTTGCGCGCCAACTTGCGCTCCTTCGGCACTTTGGAAAATATGGCCTGGTATCCTTGCGCAAAATCACGATCATTCGACTCTTTAGTCGTGAGGCTGGACTCAATCATTGTAAGTAGCATGGCATACTCGTCCGCAGTGAAAAACGCCATTTTCTTGCCGTCATAGATGGGCTGCATTAGCTCTTTTGGCATATACCCTGGGGTATGGACCAGGATGTGAAGTCGATGTGGGCGCACTAAGCCATCGGTGTCGAACATGCGCACCGCGTTGTCTTTGGCGCTAAACGCCAGATTTTCGGCTTTGACGTCAAGGCTGGTGATTCCTCTGCCATGCATGTCGGCCAGATTCTCTACCACGCCGCGAAATTTATCCGGATGGAGCCGAACCCCTTGCTTGCGCATTTGTGACAAGACTGCGCCGCCATTGCGCACAATCGCCCGGTTGGTATCGACAAAATCGGTGGCGATGACATAAGGCAAACCCGCTAACTCCTCAGCGCGAACGGTGGCGGCGTCGGCCAGATTGGCGCTTGGATCATTGGCCTCCAGTAGCAACCAGCCGCCGGCTTCCATCTGCTTTGCCACATGCTTGAAACCGCCGGTGGTCTTGCCATCGCGCTCTAGCGCGCGGCCATACTCGTAACGCGTTGGCGGCGCTGGTTTTCCAGAGGCGGTCTTGACGCCGATATGATAAGTCGTCGCGGGTCGGTATTTGCCATCGCGCGCGAAGTGGCCCTTGGCGACTAGGCGAATATAGTTTTGTGCATTGGCAGTTTTTGCTTTGGCTTGTTTGGCTTGCCGATGTTCTCGAATCAAGCGGGTTAAGCTGTCGTTGGCGCGCGGCGATAACTTTACGTGTTTTTCGACGGCGGGTTCTGCGCTTTGCACTTTGCTTTGAGTGGGCGCGGGCGTGTCCGTTGCGCGCGCTGCCAGGCCCGTTTCAAGCCTGGCCTGGCGTACTGCTTGCGCCGCCTCGGGGCTCTTGGCCGCAATCACGGGAGGCTGATTTTTCGCGGCATGAATCAGAACATCGCGCGAATGGCGCGCCGCTGGTGTGGCGACTGGGCCCATTCGGTGTGGCTGCGCCAGCGGTATTTGCCGGTTTATCGGCAGGGCGGGATGCATCGGCCTGGCTTGTAGCGGCGCCACGACGCGCGCCGCCACGCGCCGTGGCGGTCTGACCGGCGCGGCGGCTTGATTGTATGCGGCGACACGCTGGCGGACTAATCCGCCGGCACGCTCTGGATTGGCTTGTGCGGCTACTTGCCGCGCGATGGCTGGCTGCGCGCGTGGGGTTGCGATAACGGGCATGATTAACTCATCTTTCTGGTTGCTGGCATACGTCCTGGTAGAACTTCGCCTGACTGACCTGAATGTAGGGCCAGAGCCACAGCAGTCCTAGGCCCAGGGTCAGAATAGAGAGCAGAATCAGCCCAATGAAGCGCAGTTCCAGGCAGAAGAGTTTCCAGCGGTTGCCGCGCATCAGGTTCCAACTGGCGCTAAGGGCGCCCCAACTGGAGTAGGTGGAGTGATCCACCGCGATATAGAACGCCATTGACCAGGAATAACGCAGTATTGCGATTGGCGCGAATGAGAGTAATAGCAGGGTTGACTGAGTCAGGGGTGCCCGCGCAGATAACACCAGGCCGACGCTGATCAAGAGGAACGGTAGCCACTGGATGAAAAAGATGCCCAATCCGGTGGTGAACTGGCTAAACCCGGAAAAAAGCATGTGGTATGGCGCGGCTTGACCACGCGCCAAGGAGATGGATTGCCGGCTGAGTCCCAATAGCATCGGGCCATAGATTAGAAACAGGGCTGGGCCACCGATAACAGGAAGAATCCGGATCATGGGCAATAGGGCAAAGGTCAGGGCGACGCACAGCGCGGTACGCCAATGCCCTTGCAGCGCGGCGCGCGCCTGCGCCTTTAATTCGTGGTTCAATGTTTTGGATTGCATTTTGCTGTGGCCGATTGAATATCATCGGCCCAGCGTAATGCTTACGCCCGCGTTAAACTTGCAGGAAATGCTTAGGGACCCTCTGAATAACTTGTTCAGCGGGTCCTTACGGTTTTAGCCAGTTAAACCGTGTGCGCCAAATAATCGGCGCGCTGCGAATTAATAGCCCGGTAGCCACAAGATTGGCCAGCGCGGTGATTAGGAACAGCCAGGCAATGCTGGCGAACCACTTGAGTAGCAGCGCGCTCGCCAGGGCGGCCAGTACCATGTAAAGTCCATTGACTATGTTGTTGCCCGCCACCGCTTGTGAGCGAAAGGCGTCCGGGCTGGCGGTTTGCAGCCAGGTGTAGAGCGGCACGGTAAAAAAACCACCGAAAAACCCCAGTAGAGTCAGGTCCAATATGTGGCGCCAATGGCCGGCTTGTTGCATGAATTGCGCCAGCGTCAGTAGCGCGCCTTGATGTAGCGCCAGCGAAGACAGCGCCAAATCGGCGCCAGCCAGGCTCATGCCCAGGCTGCCGACTAATACCAGGCCCAGTTGCAACTGACCGCGCGACAGCTTGGCGCAGCCGATCGAACCCATACCGATGCCGATCGAGAACAGCGCCAGCATCAGGGTGTAAACATCGGCGTTACCCCCGAGGTGTAGTCGAGTGAAGGTTGGTAGTTGTGTGGTATAGACCGCGCCCATCAGCCAAAACCAGGAAATTCCCAAAATGGCCGAGCGCACGCCGGACAGGCGCCAGGCGGCGCCGAGTAGTTGCCCCGTGTCCTTTGCGACATTGAAGGACAGTTTGAGCTTGCTTGCCGTGGGCGCGACCGCGGGCATGGCGCGGCTGAAGCCATAACCGATCAGCGCGCAGCACAGCAGCAACGCCGACGCCACGATAACCCCATGGCGCATCATCACGCTGCCAATGATTTGCCCCAGCAATATCGCCAGAAACGTGCCCATTTCGATCAGGCCATTGCCACCGACCAGCTCGTCCGCGTGCAGATACTGGGGCAGGACTGAATACTTGAGCGGGCCGAAAAATGTAGAGTGGGTGCCCATCAAAAACAGCGCCGCGAGCAACAAACCGGCCGAATGCAGCACAAAGCCGCAGCTGGCCAGTAGCATAATCGCGATTTCCACTGCTTTGACCACGCGCGCGATCCGCGCTTTGTCGACACACTCCGACAGTTTGCCCGCGGTGGCGGAGAACAGAAAAAACGGCAGAATGAAAATTCCGGCGGCCAGATTGACCAGTTGGGCGGCCGGTAACCCGGCGAAGCTCAGTCCGTAGTAGCTAAACAGGACCACCACGCCGGTGCGCAACAGGTTGTCGTTGAATGCGCCCATGAACTGGGTGCCGAACAAGGGTAGAAAGCGCCGAGTGGCGAAAAACGAAAATCCGGTCTGCACGTGGCGACGCTCCAAATCAGTAGGTTGGCGGTGGGCGCGAGCGACCCCGATCTGGCTCTAGTCGGGCTTGGGCGCCGCGGGTTTGCCAGGTTCGCTCTTGATGCTGTCGTCATCCATTAAAATCCGCAAAGAGGGACCGTCCAGATCGTCAAACTGCCCGCTTTGCGTTGCCCACCAAAAAATCACGCCGATCACAAAGGTTAGCAGAATACTGAGCGGAATCAGCAGGTACAGACTTTCCATTAGGTTTTCCTCTTAGTCAGCCGCAGCGCATTGGATACCACCAACAGCGAACTCAGCGCCATGCCCAGGCTGGCGAGCCAGGGCGTGACGTTGCCGCTGACCGCGAGTGGTAGGGCGACTAGATTGTAACAGGCCGCCCACGCCAGGTTTTGACGAATCACATTTCGGGTTTTGCGCGCCACGATCATGGCGGCTGGAATCAGCGCCAGGTGATCGTCGATCAAGACCATGTCGCCGCTGGCGCGGGCGACATCGGTGCCGCCGCCCATGGCAATCGATACGTCGGCGCAGGCCATGACCGGCGCGTCATTGATTCCGTCGCCGACCATGAGTACGTGCCGCGCCTGTTGCTGAATGGCGACTACATACTCGAGCTTGTCCTGCGGCGAGGCGGTGGCGCGCCATTCATCACACCCGAGCTGGCGCGCCAATCGTTCCACTACGCCGGCGCCATCGCCGCTGAGCAGGTGGACGCGCAAGCCGTTGGCATGGAGCTGCTCAATCACTTGGGCCGCGTCGGCGCGCGCGCTGTCGCCAATGGCGAACTGCGCGACCAGACCCTGTGAATTGCCCAGCGATATCACGCTGACGTCGCGTTGCCAGTCGGCGGCGTCGGCCGGTGCGCTGTCCGCGAGCTGGCAGACAAACGCCAGCTGGCCCAGACGCCAGCGTTGGCCTGCGACCATCCCCTCGATCCCGAGTCCCGGCAAGTTGCTAATGTTATCGGCCATCAGGGCGCTGGGTGACCCGGCCGCCAATAGCGCCTGCGCCAATGGGTGTTCCGAGCCGGCTTCCAGGGCTTGCGCGATCGCCAGCGCGCTGGCGCTATCGATGTCGGTCAGTTGACGTTGTTGCAGCAGGTGCATGACGCCATCGGTCAAGGTGCCGGTCTTGTCAAACACCACATCGGTGGCGCGCACCAGGGTTTCCAGCGCGTGCCCCTTGGTGATTAATACACCAAGGCGCGCCAGGTGGCCGCCGGCCGCGGTCAGCGCGGTGGGGGTGGCCAGCGAAAGCGCGCAGGGACAGGAAATCACCAGCACCGCAACCATGACCCACAGCGCGCGATCGGGCGCAATGAAGTGCCAGGCAATATAGCTGCCGAGCGCGGTCAATAGCAGCACCGCGACAAATACACTGGCGAAACGATCGGCCAATACCGCCAGGCGGGGTTTTTGTCCCAGAGCTTGGTCCAGAAGGCGAGCAATCGATGCCAGGCGGGTGTTCTGACCCGTTTCGGCGCAACGCACTACCAGGGGGCTGACCAGGTTGACGCTGCCGGCAATCACCTCGGATCCGGGGTGTTTGTCGATCGGACGGCTTTCGCCGGTCAATAGCGATTCATTGCTGCTGCTGTCGCCATCAATCACTTCACCATCGACCGGAATGGTTTCTCCCGGGCGGATCAGTAAAAACATGTCCGACGCCAGGGTGCTGACCGCGACTTCTTCGCTGCGGCGCGAAGCCGGCCAATCGGGGAGGCGATGGGCGAAGGCGGGGATCAGCTTGACCAGACTTTCCAGCGCTTCTCCCGCCTTGCGCCGCGCGATGCCTTCAAGGTAGCGTCCGCCGAGTAACAGAAAGACAAACATCGATACCGAATCGAAGTAGACCCCTTGCGCAATGTGATGGAATAGGGCCCAAGTGCTCGCGGAAAATGCGGTGAGAATGCCAATCACCACGGGCGTGTCCATGCCGACACGGCGCAGCTTGAGGTCGCGCCAGGCGCCACGATAGAACGGCTGTGCCGAGTACAGCATCACCGGCACGGTCAGCACAAAACTGGCCCAATTCAACACCCATAGAAAGCGTGGCTCGATTTCATTGACCCGCGCCACGTAAATCGGCACCGCGTACATCATCACCTGCATCATCGACAGCCCGGCCACCCACAGGCGGTTGATGGCCTGTTTGCGTTCTTTTTGCTGCAGCACCTCTTGGCGCGCGCTGTCGTAAGGGTGCGCGCGGTAGCCGATGGCGCCCACGGCTTCAATGATTTGCGACAGGCGTAGCTGGCTATTGTCCCAGCGCACGCGCACGCGATGACTGGTGTAGTTGATGTCTACCGACAGGACTCCAGGCTGACGCATCAGTTGTTGCTCATTAAGCCAGACACAGGCGGCGCAAGTAATGCCTTCCAGCATGAGCGCGGCTTCGCGCACATTATCGGCTTCAACGCGGACAAACGAGCGTTGCAACTCATCGGAGTCATATAGCGCGATCTGATCTAAAATCTCTTGCGGCAGGATTTGCGATGCCTGTCCCGAAGCCTGGCGGTGGGCATAATAGTCCCCCAGGCCGGAGTCGATAATCGTCTGGGCTACGGCCTGACAGCCGGCGCAACAGGCGGGCTCGTCCTCGGTGCGATGGTGTATCGTATAGTGAGTGTCTTCCGGTACTGGAAGTCCACAGTGAAAGCAGGTCTGGCTCATGGCGTGCTATTGTAATGGAATATTAAGAATAAAACAGAGTCACTCTGCATATCTAAACCCAACAGGGTATATACGAGAAAATCATGGTGATGAAAGCCGTTGTCCAAGCCGGTGCGGGCGGGGTTGATACCCTTAAAGTCGAATCCATAGAAAAACCGATTCCTCAAGATGGTCAGATGCTGGTGCGCGTACACGCGGCTGGCGTTAATCGCGCGGACATCGTGCAGCGCGAAGGTTATTACCCGGCTCCGCCGGGCGCCTCGGCTATTCTGGGGCTGGAAGTTTCCGGCACCGTCGCCGAAGTGCGCGGTCCCTCGCGCTTCAAGCCCGGTGACGCGGTGTTCGGACTGGTGCCGGGTGGCGCCTATGCCGAATATGTGGTGTTGGATACCCAACTGGCGATTGCCAAACCGAACCAGTTGTCTTGGACTGAAGCCGCCGGTCTGCCCGAGGCCTGGATGACCGCCTGGTTCAATCTGGTGGAAATCGGCAAGCTTGCCGAAGGAGAGAGCGCGTTGATTCATGCCGGCGCCAGCGGTGTTGGCGCGGCGGCGATTCAATTGGCGCGACTGTTGGGCGCGCGCGCTTTTGCCAGCGCGGGCTCTGACGACAAGCTGGATTTTTGTCGCCGCCTGGGCGCTGAGCAAGTGTACAACTGGCGCGATTTGACGGGCTTTTCCTCGGTGGTGCGCCAATGGGGCGGGGTGGATCTGATTCTTGATCCGGTTGGCGGCTCGTATTTGGCTGAAAATGTCGCCAGCTTGAACCAGGACGGACGTTTGATTTTTATCGGGGTGATGGGGGGGGCGCAAGCCACACTCAATCTGGCGCAGGTGCTGATGAAACGACTGACCTTGCGCGGCTCGACTCTGCGTACTCAGCCTACGGCGGTGAAGTCCAAACTGGCGTGCGCGCTTGAAGAGCATATCCTGCCCGCCATTGACGCGGGTGTGATTAGCGTGACCTTGGACTCGGTCTACCCGATGGAAGAAGTGCGCGACGCGCATCGGCACATGGAAAATAACCGCAACCTGGGTAAAATCGTTCTATCAATCGCCTAATAATGACAGTGTTATATTGTTTTGCTATAGTCGAAGGTGAAAGGCGAGGCTGTCTTTCGTATGACCTGGTTCGGATGAGATGGGGCGACGCGATGTCGCCCGTTTTTTTGCGCCCGGCGCGATCCCCGGGGTGAGTTTGAGGCCCAAGGACACGACGCGCGGCGCCCTTGGGTTTTCGTCTGCGGCTACAGTGATTCGATCAGCGCGACTTCCTGAGCGTAAGACAGTGTGCGCATTTTTTCGAGCAGTGGCGCTAAATCCGCTTCGCTCGCGCTGTCCATCAAGCTGGCTTCGACCTTGAGCCACAGGCCGCGACAGGCCGCCGGTTCGTTAAAGTTGTATTCGCCCAACACCGCGTTGAGTCGCGCCCGCTCCTCACCGCTGAAGAGCCGAGACAGCGCCGCCTGTTCATGGCGCAAGATTTCTTTATAACGCGCCAGCATCAAAGGCGCGCGCGCGCTGGCCGGCCGCCAGGCCTGAATCTCCGGCAACAGCCGCTCTATGGCCAATGGCCATTCGCGGTACAAAGCATCGCGAAAACGCGCTTGATCGGTAAACGACAGTGAATCGAACGGCATTGCTGGCATCACCCCCTCGGACAGCGGGCGTTTTTCCAAATAAATCACATCGTGCTCGTCACGACGGATCGCGCCGCGCCAGCTAGCCTGTTCGCTGGTCGCCGCGTTTTCGACGCGGACTTCTATGAAGGGCAAGGCTAGGGCGGCGCCGTTTTCCTGACTGGTAAACTGAATATCAATCTTGAATAGCGCGTGCTTGGCCAGGTTCAGAATCTGCAATCCGGCCTGCTGGCCGACGAGAATGAAATGATCGCCGCTGTCATACACCGCAATATCTTCATGGCCATGGGCCGGTTTGACTTGCTTGGCGCCGAGTGCTTGCGCCAGATGATTGATGTCCTGATCCGCCCCGTCATAACCGGTTCGGTAGCCTTGGTGCTGGTGCCAAAGGGCGTTCCAATCGTACATCGCCAACTCCTTATGAAGATTTGTGCGCAGTGTATCGAATTCAAGTCTACAGTCATAGTGGGCCTGTAAGCCGTAATGTGATAGAATAGCCCGTTATTTTTCCCGCTAATTCCGGCAGAGCCAATGACCCGACAAATTCGCAACATCGCCATTATTGCGCACGTTGACCACGGCAAGACGACCTTGGTTGACAAACTTCTTCATCAATCTGGCACGTTCCGCGAAAATCAACACATCGCAGAACGCGTCATGGACAGCAATGACCTCGAAAAAGAACGAGGCATTACCATTCTGGCCAAGAATACTTCCATCGAATACCAGGGCGTACACATCAACATCGTTGACACCCCGGGACACGCCGACTTCGGCGGCGAAGTGGAACGCGTGCTTGGCATGGTGGATGGTGTATTGCTGCTGGTCGACGCGGTTGAAGGCCCGATGCCGCAGACCCGCTTTGTGACCAAAAAAGCCTTGGCTCTTGGTCTCTGTCCTATCGTGGTGGTCAATAAAGTCGACCGTCCGGGCGCGCGTCCGGACTGGGTGGTTGATCAAACCTTCGATCTGTTCGACAAGCTGGGCGCCAGCGATGCACAGATGGACTTTACCGTGGTGTTCGCCTCGGCATTGAATGGTTTCGCCACGCTCGACCTGGCCAATGAATCCAGCGACATGCGTCCGCTGCTCGATACCGTGCTGGCGCATGTGCCGCAACCGACCGGCGACGCCGATGCGCCGTTGCAACTGCAAATTTCCGCCCTGGATTACTCGACCTATACCGGTCGTTTGGGTCTGGGCCGCGTGCTCAACGGGCGTATTCGTCCGGGGCAGGTGATTTCGGTCATGAACCACGAAAAACAAGTGGGTCAGGGTCGTATCAATCAGGTGCTGGGCTTCCAGGGCCTGGAGCGCGTACCGGTTGAAGAAGCCTCGGCTGGCGATATCGTGGTGATTTCCGGGATTGAAGATATCGGTATCGGCGTGACCATCGCCGACCGTGAAAATCCGATCGGCCTGCCGATGGTGATGGTGGATGAACCGACCCTGACCATGGACTTGATGGTGAATACCTCGCCGTTGTGCGGCACTGAAGGTAAATTCATCACCAGCCGTCAGATTCGCGATCGTCTGCAGAAAGAACTGCTGGTCAATGTGGCTTTGCGCGTCGAAGACACTGAAGATGCCGACGTATTCCGCGTTTCCGGTCGTGGTGAATTGCATCTGACCATCTTGCTGGAAAATATGCGGCGCGAAGGCTTTGAAATGGCCGTGGGCAAACCGCGTGTGGTGTACAAGGATGTCGACGGCGTTAAATGCGAGCCGTATGAAAACCTGACCATCGACGTGGAAGACACCCATCAGGGCGGCGTGATGGAAGAGCTCGGTCGTCGTCGTGGCGAACTGCAAAACATGGAATCCGACGGTCATGGCCGTACTCGCCTGGAATATCATATCCCAGCGCGTGGCCTGATTGGCTTCCAGGGCGATTTCCTGACCATGACGCGCGGTACCGGCGTGATGTCGCACGTGTTTGACGACTACGCCCCGGTTAAGCCGGACATGCCGGGTCGCCATAACGGCGTGCTGATCTCGCAAGATACTGGTGAAGCCGTGGCCTATGCCCTGTGGAACCTGGAAGACCGCGGTCGCATGTTCGTGGTCCCGGGTGACAAGCTGTACGAAGGCATGATCATCGGCATTCACTCGCGTGATAATGATCTGGTGGTCAATCCGCTCAAGGGCAAAAAGCTGACCAACGTGCGCGCTTCCGGCACTGACGAAGCGGTGCGTCTGACGACCGCGATCAAGTTGACGCTGGAATCGGCGGTTGAGTTCATCGATGACGACGAACTGGTGGAAATTACTCCGCTGAACGTGCGTCTGCGTAAGCGCTACTTGCTGGATCATGAACGTCGCCGAGCTTTCGCCAAGAAAGACTGATTTCAGCTTGGCTGAAGTTAAAACGCCCGCCATCCGTGAGGATCGCGGGCGTTTTTGTTAGCGCCGGCTGAGAACAATATCAGCTTGGCCGCCCCTGCATGAAGCGTTGATGCTGGTCGATGGCATCTAGCAAAAAACTGCTGAAGGATTCATGAGTCAATACCGGCAGTCCCTCGCCTTCCATGTAGTGATACACCGCCGGATCTTCTCCCTCTGAAGTGTGGAAATAGTCGAACTGATAACCCTGGTGCATGGAAAACACCATGGCATCGACCGGTAGCTGGAAGGTTTCATGGTTTTCTTGCAGCAAGGCCTCCGCGGCATCCCGCAGTTGCTCCACTCCAGGAAAAAACATATCGGTACCGGTGAAAAATCGACCGGCTCCTCGGCCGCAGGTTTGCAAAAAGGTTTTGTACTGTTGCGGTAACCGTAGGTTCAGCGTGCGTTCCAGGCGCGCGATTTCAATTTCACTGACACCGGCCAATTGCTCGAGTGCGCAAATGTTTGCGTTGGCGAGCGCGGCGGTGAATTGTGGTTTACTTAGCATTCTTATCAACTCCTATGTTGCCAAATAGCGGCCATCGACTCAGGCGCGCAAAGCCTGCGGAACGGCCGCCGCCTGGAACCGCTCTGGCTTACGGAGTTTCTCCGCGCTAGCGATATACGGTTGATTGTATTTAATCGTAATAGCGATGTTTGGATAGTCCGCGTGAAATTGCCTAATGACATCCTGGCATGAGAGGCAGCATGAATATTCGGTGAATAATTCAAGTGTCCCTCTGATGTCGTTCCTCGGCCCACGGCCATTGGTTGGGTTGAGTCGATGAAATTCTTCAAAAATATAGACCTCAGAATCATAAGCGTGGAGATCCGGATTTATAAAGTTAGCGTTCGGATCCGGTGTGTAGTGTCTAGCGTGATTTTTGTTAAAGCTGACGGTTCCCGGAATGCTGGTGTCACGTTTGCCACTCACCGCGCTCAACGTCAGGCCTCGATCTTGGCCGTCAATAGTAAAGGTGGCGACGGCAATATTTTTCTTCTTGGAAATTACCATCTTTTTATTAGTGCTCTCGAAGACCTGCGCGCGCAGGTTTTCCGCTGAATCTGCCAGCGGGTCATCCGGGCTCAGCTGCGTGCCATCTAGTGTCTCCTGTGTTAGCGAGGTTGCCGCGGGTGAGTCGGGAGAACTGTCCAGACTCCAATGCCTTGGGCCCGCTCCCCCGCGCAGCTCCGCGCCACGCTCCATCCGCCAGCCAAATTTCTCGTCATAGACCACCCGGTTGCGATGGTTGATGCCCATCGAGTTCTCGGGGAAAATCAGCCCGGTGTGCGGGCGGTTGCGGTCGGCTTTATAGCGGAACCACTGACCATCCATGGCGATGAATTGGTCGCCGCCATCGTCAAAAATTCGGCTAGAGGGAGAGCGCAGGCGCGCGCGGTCCAGGCGCTCGAGCTGGTCACTATTGCTGACTTTTATCCGGTCCAGATGGGCGCTGGAGCCGATGGGTACCAGTGATTTTTCCACCGAGCCCGAAGCGTCGATCGCAATCATTTCAAGACGCGCGCCGAAAGAACGACCCGTCAGCGGATCAATAGCGGTATAGAACACACTACCATTAACACCTTGGTGCTTTTTTAACAGGACTTTTTGGCTGCTACCGAACTCACCGCTTTCGCCAATCGCCAGCAAGATTTCGTTACCGACGGAGTCTTTGATTTTAAGTTGTTTAATGCCATCGACCACCGTGGCGTCAGCAAGATTAGCTGCCGTGCCATAACCGCCCGCGTGTCTGACCACGCCCGGGGCTGGTGGGGCGCTGGCCGCTCGACTGAGTGCCGCGGTCAGCTCGGGCGCATCCGCCAGTTGCTCCGTCAGTCCGGCAAGCTGGGCGCCCTTCGGGGTATTGACTTTAAAATTAGGCGCGCCGAAGGGGAGGACGTCATCGATCATGGTCAAGCCAAGATTCATAATGGATCGTCCAATGCGCGGCGCGGCCTTGGCGATGCTTTTTCCCGCAGCGCCAATTGCCGCGCGGGTGGATGCTCGGATGCCCGTTTCGATCATGCTGCGTGTAAACGCGGCGGCGGCGGCTTGCGCCGCCTTGGTGCCAGCGCGCGCCACCTTGCTGCCGAGCTTGACACTGCTCCCAATGGTGGGGATAAAACCGATAAGATCGAAAAATCCACTGACGATGGCATCGCTCGTGTCACCTTTGCGGATCGCCTGGATCATGTCGTAAAAGGGGACCATGCTGAGCGCAAAGTTCTTCATTCCTTGTAAGAATTTCTCGCGAGTGGTTGCGCCATAGGCCTGATCCTTCACCTCCCCGTTGAGGTACTCGGCGTGATGCGCGCCAGCGGCGCGAGTGGCCTCGGTGAGTGTGCCGGTCTTGAGTGAATCGGCTCCGGCTTCCAGGGTGAAACGCTCGGTTTCGTTGGCGATCGCGGCGCGCGCGGAAGCGCCAAACAAACGCTCGACATTGCCGGTTTGCTGGATCCAAGCGTTAAGCTGGGATTCATCCGTGATGTTGACCGGCAGTGGCTGAAATCCCTTGTCAAGTTCCGTGGCGGAAAATAAGTAGTAGCGGGGAGTAGCGCTCGAGAGCCATGGATCTTTTTCGCTCACTTTGATCAGATAGGTTAAGGGCAACGGTTTAAAGCGCACCGGGTCACGCGAAATTCCAACCGGGCCGGTGGCGGTATCCGCCGTGGCATGCGTTTGATAGCTCAGTTTCGGCGCCAGCATTTCAAACTGATGCTCAACCCCGCTGCGACTAGGTGGCGGAATATCCATGCTGGCTTGAGCCAGCAATAGATCGCCCACCGCTGTCTGTGCGCTGTCACGGTATTGCGCAAAATCGCGTTCAAACTGTTGATTCAGGTCGCTGGGTAACTCGGAGATGCCCGGGAATGTTTCGCCGCCCATATAGGCTTGCAGCTTGCTGATCTTCTGTCTGACGCTCTGCGATCCCAGTTGCCCAATACGGGAATCCACCTGGTCATTGGCGTTATGTCCTGGGGCGCGGTCAAGAATGTCTTTGGCGATGTCCATGCGACTTGGTGGTTCGCCCAGATGGGTCAGCGCTCGGGCGCGCTGGATTTCGAAGCGATATTCATGCTGAATGAATTGTTCGAGCTTCTGCGTCAACTGCTGATTCGTGTCGCGCGTGAAATCAATCTGTCTCTGCGCCAGGGCCATGCTGAGTGTTTTATATTGCGCCAGCGATAGCCCCTGCGTGCTGGGCGGCTGCGCTGACTGCATTTCCTGCTTGAGCGCCGCCCGCCCCAGGGCGATCAGCTGTTGTGGCGTATGGGTTTCCTGAGCGAGTCCCGCGTCGCGCGCTACCTTGATGCCCACCATTAAGTCGCCCCACTGACGATCGCCATATTTCATCTCCGAGGGCAGCCCAGTCAAGTACAGAGTGGGGTCGGGCGCGACGATGGGCGCCAGTTGAGTGGCCAGCCGTTGCGCGGTGGTTTCCGAGAGGCGGTGTGTCAGTACGCTTGTCCCTCTTTGTAGTGCCGTCTTGATGCCATTGATCACCCGCTCTCGTCCTTGCTCCGGGTGTTCACTGGAGAGGCTACTGTTGTGGACCGAGGGGAAGTTGATCGCGCCGGCCAACGAATAAACCAAATAGTTGCTTAGTGCCTGAGCCAAACCGGGCGCGGCGTCGGATTCGCTTGTGGCGGAACCATATTGATCCAGTTCCAAGCCCAATTCCTCAATCAGGCTGGCGTTTTGGCTAAAGTCGAGCGAACCGTGTTCGCTGACATAACGCTCGATTAGAGTGGTAAAAGAGGTTGAGTCGGAGAGGTCAAGATAGTTTTCCATCATGTAGCTGCGAAACACCTGCCTGGCCTGCTCGGTGGCTATCTCGGTTTGCCTGAGTTGCGTGCTGGGGGTCGGGCGAAACAGGCTGGCAATCTGATCGGCTTGCTGTTGAAGGAAGTTATCGCTCGCGCCGGCCGCTGGCGTAGATTGCGCGGATGGCGAGTCGGTTGTGGATGATGTAACGACTGCGGGGGAAGAACGGGTGATTTGCATGTTAAGCTCCTTGGGAAAACGGAGCCATGCTAAGTGTCTCTAAACTTATTAACTTTAAGAATTCGCCTATAGGTTTTTGGGTATGTACCGCCGGCGCTATCCGCGGCAACGGCGGATAGCGCCTTGACGATCTAATCCACGTTGTCACATGGCGCTGAATCCACCTCGCGCCAGGCATTGGCGATATCGGCCATCAACCTTGCGCGCAAACCATTCCGTGGTGAGTTTATGGGTGAACTTGGGGCTGACCAGGACAATCTGCGGTATGGCCTCGCGCGGGATGCGTCGTCCCGCCTGACGGTCGGCTAGCGCATAAACCTTTTGATACAACGGGCTTTGCTCGAATCCCGATAGCTTCTCCTGCTTGAGATCACGCAGAATCTCACCACTGCTCATTTGCAGCCGAGCGCTGATGGTCATCAAGGCGCTCTGGGTGGAACTGGCCGCGCCGGAAAAAATGCGATCCATTTTGTTCGAGTACAGCATCAAGTCACCGTCCAGCGCCAGCTTGCGACCGGTCAAACGGGCCACCGCAGCCTGGAACGCGGCATTGCGGCTGCTATAGCGCCCGGCGTTGTAGTCGGCAAACCGGTACACCATTTCGTCATAAGGCGCGGCATATTGCAGCAGAATCGCCGTGCCGAAGTACACGCTGCCGCGCAGGCCAAACACTTCGTCACGTAAATTGCTATAGGAATAAGGGTAGGGCCAGGCATGAATCTGGGTTTGTGCGAACGCCACGCTGACCTGCATGGGCCCTCCATCGCGAATCGGGTTTTTATCCGCCAGTAGCTGCTGGCCGAAAGGGAACTCCTGCACCATTTGCTCAAACAGTAGATTCATTTCTCGTTTGGTGCGCAATGCATTGATCCGTTGTTTATAGCTACGTCCATCCGGTGAGGTTTTCAGCAGCGCGGCGTCGACCACGAGGGATGGAATCATGTATTTCTTGCGGTGTTGCTCAATCTCCTGCCAGACAATATTGGATAGATTCGGCACTACCGGGTCGGGTTGATAGCTCGACTCCTGCTCGGCAACCGCCATGACCGCGCAGAAATATTGCGGCGAATAGGGAATCTTGAGCTGGGTGAACGCCGCAAAAATATTGTCGCTCCAGGCCTTGCGCGCGGGGATTCCCTGCGGCAGCAGGCGCTCCAAAAGAGCGCGGCCGGCGCGCGGGTTATTGTAGTTTTGTACCGGGGGCGCACTCACGACTGGCGGGACGACCGGCGGGACCACGGGCGTAACCGGAGGTTGGACCGCCACGGGGGCCGGTGGAGTGGCCCAGATGTCCTGTGGATTGGCTATCGGCGCCGAGGCGGGCTCAGGGTTTACGCTAATCGGGGCGGGCGACGAGGCACAACCCGCCAGCAGTAGCGCCAGCGGTAGCGCCATCGAGAAATTTCGCAGCATTGAGATTGGCTTGGAGGCAAAGAACCTATTGTAGAGCGATTTTTGACCCGCCAACAGCGTGACGACGGCATTGCTGGCGCCTGGCGTCATTTCGGGGTCGCATTACTTGCTTGGCGCAAGTGCGCTATGACAATGAATTTATACAATTGTTTGACGTGTGAAAAATTCCCACGTAAGCTACACGCATTCATTAAATATGCGTGTATATAGGGGTTATATCATGGCAATCGCCCAGAATGGACCTGACCTAACAGGGCCGATCGAAACCGGAAATAGCATACAACTAGAGGGCGGGCGCCACGCCATTTTGTTGTTGCATGGACTGGGCGGAACCGCGCAGGAGGTCAAGCTGGTCGCCAAACGGCTCAATCGACAGGGCTTTACGGTGCGCATCCCGTCGCTGCCCGGGCATAACGGAAACTGCGAACAACTGGCCTCTATCCGTTGGCAAGACTGGTACCAGTGCGCGCAATGGCATTTTGAGCAGCTCGCCCTGTCGTATGATCAGGTTTCAGTGTCAGGGCTGTGCATGGGCTCGGTCTTGGCCTTGCAGCTAGCTTCGCGCAAGGGGCCGCGTGTGACCTCGGTGGTCGCCATGTCCACCACGCTGGCCTATGACGGATCAAGCATGCCGTGGTATCAGTTTTTGCTTCCCCTGGTGCTTCATACGCCGCTGCATCATTTTTGGCGCTATCAGGAAGGCGGCAACCTGGGGATTAAAAACCCCGTGTTGCGCCGCCATCTGGCCAGTCGCATGGGGCCGCAATCATCGGTGGCGTATGACCGCATGCCGGCGGCCAGTATTCGTGAAATGATGAAATTGATGCGCTCAACCCGCAAGCGCCTAGGGAATGTTCTGGCGCCGACCTTGATCATGCACGCCGAGGAAGATGATGTCGCCAGCCCGCGTAACGCGGATTACTTGGAACGGTATCTTGGGTCCAGTCATATTGAAAAAATCATTCTCGACGACTGCTACCATCTGATTACCCTGGATCAGCAGCGTGAACTGGTGGCGGCCGAGGCCGGCCGTTTTATGCTGCAGCAGCAACATTTACGGCAATCGATACGCACACCAGCGCGCGCGGTGCTGGAACCCTGTAAGACGGCGGATCTGATCTCCGTGGGTGCTTAGCGCGCCTGGACCGTGGCGGCCTCAAACATGCCTGACTGATAGTCCTCCAGTGTCTGGCGGATTTCCTCATGGGTATTCATCACGAATGGACCGTATTGCACAATCGGCTGGCGCAATGGCTGACCGGCAATGATCAGCATGCGCGCGGCTTCGGTCGCGCGCACCGCCAGTGCTGGCGCGCCGTTGTTGCTGAGAATCGCCATATTGCGATCCGGTACCCTAGTACCTCCAATCTCCACGTTGCCACGGTAGGTGTACGTAAACGCATTGTGACCGGCCGCGATGATTTGCTCGAAACGGCTGCCAGCCGGCAAGTGGACATCCAGAAACAAGGGCTCGGTGTCCGGGCGTTGAATCGCGCCGTCGACTCCGGCGCTGGCGCCGGCAATCACTCGGACGCGGATGCCATCCGCTGTGGTGTATTCAGGAATCGCGTCAGGCGCGATGTCTTGATAGAACGGTGCAATCATTTTGTTCTTGGCCGGCAAGTTCAGCCATAACTGAAATCCTTCCATCAAGCCCTCTGACTGCTCTGGCAGCTCGGAGTGAATCAAACCGCTGCCGGCGGTCATCCATTGGGCTCCACCGGGTTCGAGCAGGCCGTGATTGCCCGCGCTGTCGTGATGGCGCATGCGACCGGCGATCATATAGGTCACGGTTTCAAAGCCGCGATGTGGGTGGTCCGGGAAACCCCCGATGTAGTCGTCGGGATTTTCGTTACGAAACGCATCCAGCATCAAATAGGGATCAAGCCGGCGTTGCAATTGCTGAGTCAGTACTCGGGTCAGGCGCACGCCGGCGCCATCGGAGGTGGCAACCCCTTGTACCAGGTCTTCAACTTGGCGAAATGAGGCGATGGAATCGGTTGTCATGGTGTCAGCCCTTACTTAGTGGATGCATTGCATTCTAGTGGTCGAGCTAACCCAGCGGAAGTCGCGTCAATGGGTATCATTGTCCTGTTTGCGGGACAATCCTATCGCTAGTGCCGGGCTGCGACATACTGATGAAATTCGCTAGGAGGGAGTGGGCGACTAAATAAAAATCCTTGGCAACGTTCGACGGATAGTGATTTGAGAAACTCCGCCTGAGCCCGGGTTTCCACCCCTTCGGCAACCGTTTGCATATTAAGCGCGCGCGCCAGTGCGGCGATCGCGCCGGCAACCGCGTTGGCGTCTGGCGTGTCCGGGGTGTTGCGCACAAAAGAGGCATCAATTTTTAGGGTGTCTAGCGGGAACTGACGCAGATAAGCCAGTGATGAATAGCCGGTGCCAAAGTCGTCCAGCGCCAAACCGATTCCTTCCGCCTTCAGCTCGCGCATGCGCGCCGCCGTGGCCTGAGGGTCTTGCGCCACCGTCGATTCGGTGAGTTCAATTTCCAGCAACGCCGGATCAAAATCGTACTGTCGCAGCGATTGACGCACACGGTCAACCACATCGCTTTGCTGGAAATCCAGGGCGGAGAAATTCACCGCCACACTGAGCCCTTGATGGCGATAGCGCTGAAACTCGGCCAGACTATGCTCCAGCACCCAATCGGTAATCTGGTGAATCAAACCGCTACGCTCGGCGACGCCAATGAAGTCGAGCGGTGACACCAAGCCCAGGTCTTCATCTTGCCAACGCACTAGCGCTTCGGCGCCAACGACTTGCTCGGTCGATAAATCGAGCTTGGGCTGTAACATCAGGCGCAGAGCATTACGCTCCAGCGCATGCTGCAGGCGCGACTCGAGAAATACCGCTTGTTTTAACTGCTGCGCCAGCTCGCTGGAAAATGCAAGAACCCCCCCGGCGCTTAAGCCCAAATGTTCACTGGCGGTCATTGCGTCGCGTAAACGCTCGGCGCTTGAGCCTTGTTCGGCGGCAATGCCGATTTGCGCGCTGATCTGTAATGTCGTGTGCTGATAGGCAATCGGGGTTTGAATTTCCGCCAGGCAGGCTTCGGCCAGCGCGAGCGCCGGATATTCGGCGTGTACGGCAAACGCCGCCTCGCCAACTCGGGCGATTGCCGCCCCGGTCCCCTCCAGCCGTTTATCCAGTCGCGCGGCAATCGCGCACAGCGCCATGGCGCCGACCTGGCGGCCGTGCGCGGCGATAATCCGTGTAAAGCAGTTCAGCTGGATATACAGCACGGCCGCGCCTGGCGCTTGGGGCCCGGACAACAGCGCCGCGATCCACCCGCGGTAATTCAGCAAGCCGGTATCGTCGTCATGATGAGCCAGGTACTGCAGCTCATCGACGTGACGCTGGCGCTCGCTCATGTCGCGCACAAAACCGGTGAAATAGCCTTGCGTACCGATGTTGAAATGGGAAATACCGACTTCAACCGGGAAAGTCGAGCCATTCTGGCGCTCGGCCAGTAGTAATCGCCCGTTACCCAGAACATGCGTAATGCCGCGCACCGGATCAAAATGCTGAAGAAATCCGTCATGCTGGCCGCGCATCGGTATCGGGACGATAGTGGAAATATTGCGTCCCAACAACTCATCGCGCCGCCAACCGAACATTCGGCTGGCCGCCGCATTCACATCGACAATCTGACCGTCCGCGCGGATGGTGAAGACTGCGTCCAGGCTGGAGTCCAGGATCGCGTGGGTAATGTTTTGATCATAGGGGAACATGGCGTCTCTGCGCGCCCGAAGTCGTGGCGACGCTATCCGCGCGCGGCTACCGGCTGATTTTTGAGTCAGGTTAAGCAAGCAAAGATCCAATGTAGTCGAGCCGCTCAACCTTGCCAAGCGTGTTTTTGGCATTTATGCCATGAGATGAAGTCATTTATAACAAGCCAGTACGTTTCTAGTCTCAGCGGCATTCGATCAATTTTTGTTTGCATAGTGATCCAGCGCTGGCAGTAATGCGCGTGGTTGCGCCATCTGCTGCGTCAGTTGCTGCCCGGACGTCAGTTGGGCGGCGTTGAGTTTTTTCGCCACCCGCTCGCGATCGGCCGCCGCGTCGCCTTTTCCATGACTGTCTTGGGCCGCCGCCAGATTAAACAGAGCGTAGGCGATCACTGGATTGACCGCGACTCCACGGCCGGATTCATACATCGCGCCCAGATTGTCCTCGGCATGGGCATCGCCCTGGGCCGCGGAAGCGCGAAACAGCGCCACCGCCTGAATATCATTTTTCGGTATTCCCTGAGCGTCACGATTCATGACCCCCAGATTGTTTTCGGCAAAAGCATCGCCCTGGCGCGCGGCTTTAGCGTACCAGTCGGCCGCGTTGGCATTGCTTTGCGCCACCCCTTTGCCCATATCGTATAGATAGCCCAGGCGAAATTCGGCCGCGGCATCGCCTTGATCAGCGGCTGCGCGGTACCAGCGCGCCGCTTCAGCATCGTTCTCCACCAGCCCATATCCATTCTGATACGCCCAACCCAAGCTGAACTGAGCCTGGACTCGTCCTTGCTGTGCCGCTTTGCGATACCAGGCGACCGCCTGGGTATAGTCTTGCGCGACCCCCTGGCCCAACTGATACATGTCGCCGAGATTGTCTTGCGCCATCGAGTCGCCCTGGTTGGCGGCTTGCAGATAAAGCGCCATCGCTTGAGCATAGTCTTTCGCCATGCCTTGCCCATTTTGGTACATTTCACCGAGATTGTTTTCCGCCGGTGCGTTACCTTGCGCCGCGGCTTTGGCGTACCAAGATTCAGCCTGGGCATCGCTCTGCGTGACTCCTTGGCCCATATCGTATAAATACCCCAAGTGGAATTGGGCATTGGCATCGCCTTGCTGCGCGGCTTTGCCATACCAGTAAGCCGCTTGCGCCGCGTCCGGCGCAATGCCTTTGCCATACTGATAGGCCTCGCCCAGATTGCTTTGCGCCTGAATATCGCCCAGTTGCGCGGATTGCTGGAACCAGGCGGTCGCTTTGGCGTTATCCACCGCCATGCCTTGTCCATTGCGATACATCACCCCCAGGTTGTTCTCGGCGCTGGCATTGCCCTGCGCCGCGGCTTTGCCATACCAGAAGGCCGCTTGCCCATCGCTTTGCTTGACCCCCTTGCCAAGGTCTAACATATACGCCAGATAATATTGCGCCGCCGCGTCGCCTTGCTGCGCCAGCGGCAAGAAAACCTCGTACGCGGCGCCGAAGTCTCCGGCGTTGTAGTCCGCAACACCTTGGTCAAATCCCGCCCAGGCGCAATTCATCGAGGCGCACAGCGCCAGCATCACCGACTGTTTTAGCTTCATCACGTCTCCCTTGGGGCTATGGTTAAATATTAGTTGCTGCCAACCTCTTCGCCTGAACTTTGTATCAGCCATGGCGTGGCGCGCGCTGCGTTACCTTATTGCCAGCTACCATTACAACCGAGGCCATCATGAATCTTGAAAATCGAGTGTGTATCGTCACCGGCGCGGCCAGCGGTATTGGCCGCGCGATCGCCCTGCGCTTTGCCGCCGCGGGTGGCAAACTGGTGATTGCCGACCTGAATGAGGATGCGGCCGCATCCGTGGCGCATGAGCTGCGTTCAAACGGCGCCATGGCGATGAGCGTGAAGATGGATGTGACCGATGAAGATCAGGTTAACGCGGGCGTGGCGCGCGTGGCGCAAGCCTGGGGTGGGGTGGATGTTCTGGTGAGTAATGCCGGCACGCAGCACATTCAGCCGTTGGAGCAGATCCCCTTCGCCGAATGGAAAAAGTTGCTGGCGATCCATCTGGATGGCGCGTTTTTAACCAGCAAGGCCTGCCTGCCACACATGTATGCCACGGGGCGTGGCGGCAGTGTGATTTTCATGGGGTCGGTGCACTCCAAAGAGGCCTCCGTTCTTAAAGCGCCTTATGTCACCGCCAAGCATGGCCTGATTGGCTTGGCTCAGGTTCTGGCCAAAGAAGGCGCGGCGCATGGCGTGCGCGCCAATGTGATTTGCCCGGGGTTTGTGCGCACACCACTGGTTGAACGGCAAATTCCGCTGCAAGCACAAAATCTCGGGCTCTCTGAAGATGAAGTGGTGCGGAATGTCATGCTAAAAACCACGGTGGATGGCGAATTTACCAGTATGGATGACGTGGCCGAAATTGCCTTGCTGTTTGCCGCGTTTCCCACGAATGCCTTGACCGGACAATCGCTAATTGTCAGTCATGGATGGCATATGCAGTAAGATAAATTACCTCTATCTGAAAATATTTAGATTTACCTTGCGGATAGAATCTTACAAATATGATTTTTAATCAAAGGATTGCCTCGCCAGTGATTATTGCTGGCTGGCGCGAGTCACTGTCCGAATATTGAAAATGTGTTTTGACAGTGACATTATATGCACTTGGTTTATTCTATTTTTAGGTTAGCATCCATTCAGATGTCGTTAAGTCGCTCGCTTTGCCCGGTCTTGCCGGTCGCCCCTCCGCTCCAAATCAAAACCTGTGCGCCGTTAATCAAACCACCATAAATCACCCCCCGCCTCGATGTGAACGTTGCCTTGTTTTAGCGTGCAGACATGAGCCATGTATTTACCCCTCTCGCACTGGCTGCGGGGCGTCACGCCGGTGCAGCCCGGTGTCGGCAGGACGAGAGGGGCACTAAGGATCTACTTCGATGACAATTATTAAGCAGTTACTGATCACCCTGGCGATTGCTCTTCTGAGCATGCTATTGATTGGCGGTTATGGTGTTTGGCAGTTGAAACAGGCGCAATCTCGGTTCCATTCGGTGCAGAGTGAAACCTTGCCCAGCATGAAGGTGATGGCCGCGGCTCAAGCCGCGTTGACGGATAGCCGGGTCAATTCTTCAAAAATGATGTATGCCCCAACCGCGACTGATCGAAACAATGCAATAGCGGCTCTGGCCACGGCGGATCAGCGCTTCGACGCCATCCTGGCCGACTATGCGGCGAGTGGCATGACGGACGACACGGATCGAGCGCTGTTGGCAGCGGATAAAACCGCCATGGAGAATTATCGGGCCGCGCGCGATCTGGCCATCAATGAAGCCAAGGCGGGCAATCTGAGCCAAGCGATTGATCAACTGATGGTGAAAGGCCGCCCCGCCGCGGAAGCGCTGGCGTTAGCGCTGAAAAATAATGATCAATACATCGCGGATCAGTCGGAGCAGATTAATCGTACGAATGATCAAGAATATAGTCAGTCTTTGATCTTGATGACGAGCTGTGTTTTGGCCGCGTTTGTGATTTCCGGCCTATTGGCCGCGCATTTGTTTAACGTGATTCGCGGCGGGCTGAGCAATATTCAGGGGACGTTGGAACGGGTTAATCATTCGCTTGATTTTACCCAGCGCGCGCCGATCAGGCGTATGGATGAAATTGGGCGTACCGCCAGTGCGTTCAACCGCTTGCTGGAACACCTGCAGCACAGTTTTAACACGCTCCATGCCGGCGCTCATGAGGTGGCCAGCGCCGCGCAACAACTGTCACAAAGCGCCAGTCAGGTTTCGTCCGCCGCTTCCGAACAAAGCGAGGCCGCCGCCAGTATGGCGGCCACGGTGGAGCAGATGACCGCCAGTGTCAATCACGTGGCCGAACAAGCCCGGCAGACCCATCGGGGCGCCGCCGAGTCCGGTAAATTGGTCGAGGATGGGTCGAATATCATCGATCAGACGATCCATGACATTCGCGAAATTTCAGCGGTGGTCAAAGCTTCGGCGCTGAGCATCAAGGAATTGGAAACCGATAGCGCCAAAGTGAGTACGGTGGTCAATGTGATCAAAGAGATCGCGGATCAAACCAATTTGCTGGCGCTCAATGCCGCGATCGAGGCCGCGCGCGCGGGCGAAACCGGGCGCGGCTTTGCCGTGGTGGCCGATGAGGTGCGTAAACTGGCCGAGCGCACCTCGCGCTCAACCCAGGAAATCTCAGCCACGATCGAAGCCATGGTGGCGCGCGCGCAGCAAGCGACTAGTCAGATGGAAGCCGCCGAGCATCTGGTGGAAACCGGGGTAGGGCGCGCGGATCACGCGGATCAGGCGATCAAGCACATCGGCAGCAATACCGCGGATGCCACGCGCAGCATCAGCGAAATTTCCGCCGCGATTCAGCAACAGGGGGTGGCGAGCAATAATATTGCCGCGCAAGTCGAACGCACCGCGCAAATGTCTGAGGAATCGAGCTCCGCGGCGCGGCTGACCGCCGACAGCGCCGAGCGCCTGGATCAACTGGCAAAAAGCCAAATTGAGACGCTGGCGCAATTCACCATCTAGGAGCCCGTCGGACTTGGGCCTGAGCAAAGGCGGCAAATCGATTATTTATGCGTTTTTATCATAAACGCACCTTTTTTAATCGTTCTGATGATGCCGAACACCGGTTCCACCGTTTGTGTTCTGAGCGCATAGGCCGCGCTGCCGCGACCCTGGTAAGCCTGTTCCAAACGGCTCGTATCCAGCCGCTCAATCGCCTCGACGATAAAGCGCGCCAGAGGGTTTTCCGGCAGCCATTCGTCAATCGACGGCGGTGCGAAACGAAGAAACCCAGCAAGGACGCGGACAGTGGCGGGGGTGGCCATCAGGCGCCTCTCGCTTCCTTCAACTGCTGCGCAAGGCGTCAGCGAGAGGCGCCTGATGGCCACTCGGATGCACCGGTGGTTTGCCGTGACTCGACCGCCAGCGCAAGCAGGACAGCAGGCAGGACCGGGCTGACGCCTTGCGCAGCAGTCGAAGGAAGACCGGTCCTGCCTGCTGTCCTGCGGATTGGGACGCCTGAACTGTTTCCTCAATATAAGGCGGCGGATTCAATTAAGTCCGACAGACTCCTAGCCTGGACTGCGCTGAATCAGTGATTGGGCGCGGGTGGTGCTGTTGTGGTTGTCCATTCAAAGTTAGACGACAAGCTCGTTGGCGATGGCGTACTTAATCAGGTCGGCATTATTGCGGAACTCCATTTTTTCCATCAGTCGCGCCTTGTGCGTGCTGATGGTCTTGTGACTGATGGCGAGCTCGATGGCAATTTCATTGACCGCCAGGCCATGAGAAAACAGGCGTAATACCTGGAGCTCGCGTTCGGTAAGGCATTGATGCCGCGGAGTGTCGCAAGGCTTGTTGAACCCGAAGACCATGCGTTCGGCTAGTAGCGGGTCGATATAGCGATGCCCGGCGCCGACCCTGGCGATGGCTTCCAGCAGCGCTTCCGCCTCTTGATCTTTGGTGAGGTAGCCGGCCGCGCCGGCATGCAGCGCTCGCTGAACAATTTGAATTTCATTGTGCATGCTGAGCACCAAAATCGGTAACGCTGGATGCTGGGCGTGAATCCGGGTAATCAGGTCTTCGCCACAGATCCCGGGCATGCTCATGTCCAACAGTAAAACATCGACCCCACCGTGGCGCAGACGTTCCAGGGTTTCGGCGCCATTAACGGCTTCGGCCACAACGTTAATCTTATCGCTATGCATGAATAGTTGTTTTAACCCCGCGCGCATAATGGCGTGATCTTCGGCTATCAGCAGTTGAATCATGACTCTCTATCTACAAAGGGGAGGGGGATGATCACCCGGACCGTGGTCCCTTGATCCGCAGAGCTGTCTATTTCAAGGCTGCCGCCTAGTGTCAACGCGCGTTCACGCATTCCCATGAGTCCGAATTTGTCTTTATGTGCGCTGTGGGTGTCAAATCCTCGGCCATTGTCATGGATGGATACCTGGCAGCCAGCGGGTTCGACTTCCAGTTTGATCTCGACCCGCGAGGCCTGGGCATGGCGCGCAATATTGGTTAATGACTCCTGCACGACACGGAAAATCGTGGTAGCGCGCTCATCGTCCAGCGCCACTATCAACGGCGGGATTCGCAAGTGGCAAGAGAGGCCGCTGTGCTCATGAAATTCGGCAATCAACCATTCCAGCGCGGCAATAATCCCCATGTCCAAAGCCGCGGGGCGTAACGAGGAGACGATGGTGCGCACGACGCGCAGGCTCGCGTCGATCTGTGCGGTCAATTCATGTGTGCGCTCGCAGATCAAGGGTGTCTCATGGCCGAACTGTACCCTTAGTGATGAGATTTTCATGCGTAACGCCGTCAGGTGCTGGCCGAGTTCATCATGGATTTCCCGGGCAATGCTACGACGCTCTTCTTCGCGCTCCGCATCCCGGCGCGCGACCAATTCACGCAGGCGCTGCTCAGTCTGTTTTAAATCGCTGACATTAATCCCTAAAACCAATATTCCGACGATTTGATTATTCGCGGCGCGTTCGGCCATCATTTGCAAAACAAAGCTGGACGCGAAGTCTGCGCCGGGCCGAGTCCAATCAACCTGGATCTGGCTTGACGTGCCGGATGCTAGCACCATGGTCAGTTTTTCTCGATACTTGTCTAATGGAATATTGGCGGACCATGTGTGCTCGGCAATATCGCCGAGCGCGAGTTCAAATGGAAGCTTTATTTCGCGAAGATATGCCGGATTGGCGTAAATTCGACGTAAATGATCATCGTAGCGCAAGATGATATTGGGCGAGTTTTCCGCCAGTGTGCGAAATTTTTGCTCACTGGCGCGCAATCGCTGAAGCAGCGTATTGTGTTCCGCGAGCTTCCGCGCTCCGCCCGTGACGCCAAGCCCCTCATCCTCGATTCGAATCGCTGCGTCAGGGACCTGCGGACTAATCTGCGCAAAAAAATAGGGTGAGTCGACTTGCTTAACCAGCGCAATCTGCGTAAGCGCGGATATTTTGCGCCCATGTTTGCCGCAATAAGTGAGCTGAATATTGAGCCTAGTGGCCTGACCTTGGTGTAACGCGCGACACACGCGCTGAAACACCGCATGGCTGTCTGGATGCAGAATATCGGAAAATGTGGGGCCGAACGATGCCTCGGGTGCGTCACTCAGCATCGACAATAGCGCGCGATTCGCCCTGATCCATTGGCCCGACAGGGTGAAAATCGCCATGCCGACCAGTGCCAGATCAAACGTCGCCGAGAAATAAACTTCGTCTGTTTGCAAGTAATGGCACCTTTATCTCTATGTAATACTTTTTTACTCTACAACGAAGATTACCCTTCTGGTCAATGGTTGTTTTTTATGTTCACGACGCTGGTTTTGGCCGGTAGGAATGCCCCTACTTGACTCGGATAATGCCCACCCTAAAACCAGTATCGGCCTATGTTTCGCCACGCCGGAGACGGACATAATCTGCTCGATATACTTAGGTGGATGGCATGGTGCAAAACGGTTTCTTTCCTCTCTGCAACGTACTTCTCGCATTTCCGCTCATTCGCTTGTGCGCGTCGGTGTGGCGACGATCTGCTCCTTTTGCCTTTACCTCCGGCGGTGTCGCCCTTCTGGGCGTCGACCTTCATCACGAGATCTGGTGTGAGGCCAGTATCAGCGCGATATCGGCGGCGGCGCCCCCGGTTTGGGAGACCAGGGTGCAAGCCCGGATCATCTCTGACGAGTGGGTGGCTCAACGCTGTCAGGCTTTTGTTATCGGGCCGGATCGCCCGCAAATCAGGGTTCCTTCCCGCGCGCTGAAACCAGACGGCTCAATCGTAACGATCATTGATCGCGCGGCGCATGAAGACAGCACGCCGGACGTGGTGGCATTAGACAACTACAAGGCAGGCTGGCGCGCTGGCCAAATGATGGCCGACGCATTGCGTCACAGCGGCAATGTTGCGGTGCTTAGGCCCGTTGCCGGGGTGGTTTCGAGCGAGCAACGCGTGACCGGATTTATCGATGCCACACGGCAGTCGGGTCTGAACATAGTGCTAGATACGCATATTGGCGCCTCAGTGAGTGAGGGGCGTCGCAATGCCTACCAGGCGTTGCGCGACCTATCGGACAAAGTGGATGGCGTATTCACCAGTAATGAACCAAGCACTCTAGGCACCTGTATTGCACTCAATCAACTGGGACTGACGCAACGGGTTATCCATGTCGGGATTGATGTGAGTTTTGTGATGCGCAAGGTCTTGAGTGTCCGAGGTGGTGTTAGGTCGTAACGCGGCGCAACCCATCATCTATAGACCAACCATGAGGATGGATTTGAGATGACAATCATCAAGCAGCTACTGACCACGCTGGCGGTCGCTCTGCTGAGCATGCTGCTGATCGGCGGTTATGGCGTTTGGCAGTTGAATCAGGCGCAATCACGATTTCATTTGGTTCAGACCAATACCTTGCCCAGCATGAAGGCAATGGCGGCGGCCCAAGCCGCGTTGACCGACAGTAGGGTCAACGCGGCAAAAATGATGTATGCCCCAACAGCGTCGGATCGGAACGATGCCATGATCGCGCTGACCGCGGCGGATCAGCGCTTCGACGCCACGATGACCGACTACGCGGCAAACGACATCTCCGACAATGCGGATCGAGCACGACTTGAAGCGGACACAACCGCCATGGCGAATTATCGGACCGCGCGCGATCTGGCCATTAACGAAGCCAAGGCGGGCAAGATGAGCCAAGCCATTGACCAGCTCTTGGTAAAAGCCCGTCCGGCCGCGGAGGCGCTGACGCTGGCGTTGAAAAACCACGATCAATACAACGCCGATCTAGCGGCGCAAATCAACCGTGAGAATGACCAGGGCTACAGCCAGTCCTTGATGCTCATGCTGGGTTGCATTGTTGCCGCGTTGGTGATCTCCGGTCTATTGGCCGCGCATTTGTTTCGCGTGATTCGTGGCGGGCTGACCACTATTCAAACCACGCTGGAACAGGTTAATCATTCGCTTGATTTTACCCAGCGCGCGCCGATTACGCGCATGGATGAAATTGGGCGTACCGCCAGCGCTTTTAATAGCCTGCTGGAACGCTTGCAGCATAGTTTGAAAAGCTTGCACGGCGGAGCGCAAGAGGTTGCCAGTGCGGCGCATCAATTGGCGCTAGGCGCAAGTCAGGTCTCGTCCGCCGCTGCTGAGCAGAGTGAAGCGGCGGCCAATATGGCGGCGACGGTGGAGCAGATGACCGTCAGCGTCAATCACGTGGCCGAACAAGCCCGCTTGACCCATGCGGGCGCCGCCGAGTCCGGCAAATTGGTCGAGGACGGGTCGAATATTATCGATCAGACTATTTTGGATATTCGCGAGATTTCAGCGGTGGTTAAAACTTCAGCGCTGAGCATCAAAGAATTGGAAACCGATAGCGCCAAAGTCAGTATGGTGGTCAATGTGATTAAGGACATCGCCGATCAAACCAATTTACTGGCGCTCAATGCCGCGATCGAAGCCGCGCGCGCGGGCGAAACCGGGCGCGGCTTTGCCGTGGTGGCCGATGAGGTGCGTAAGCTGGCCGAACGCACCTCGCGCTCAACCCAGGAAATCGCCGTCACAATCGAAGCCATGGTGGCGCGCGCGCAACAAGCGACTAGTCAGATGGAAGCCGCCGAGCACCTGGTGGAAACCGGAGTAGGGCGCGCGGACCACGCGGATCAGGCGATTAAACGCATCGGCGGCAATACCACCGATGCCACGCGCAGTATCAGCGAAATTTCCGCCGCGATTCAGCAACAGGGGGTGGCGAGCAATAATATTGCCGCGCAAGTCGAACGCACCGCGCAAATGTCTGAAGAGTCGAGCGCCGCGGCCCAAAGCACCGCGGATAGCGCCGGCCGTCTGGATCAACTGGCTAAAAGCCAGATTGAGACCCTGGAACAATTTACCGTTTAGCGCTCGGATGATGGCGTCTGACTTGTATCGGCGCATGCTGAGTTTGACCTATCGCCGGCAACCGGGCTCGAGGGCGTGCGACAATAGCGGCCCAGTCACAAAAATTTTGCTATTCAATGCCGCTCAAGTATCTGAAAGGTTATCCGCAAGCTTTACTTGATCAGGCCCGCGACCTGATCGAGGCCGGTGAACTTGCGCTGCTGCTGCAGCGCAAGTATGGCGTTCGTCATGAGGTTAGCAATGACCGGGCGTTATACGCTTACGTGCAAGATCTGAAAAGCCGCTATCTGAAAAATGCGTCCCCGCTAGCCCTGGTCACCTACGATAGTCGCATTCAGCCGGTGCAACATGCGTTGGGACTCAATATCGCTCAGTCGAAAATCCATGGCTCGCGCCTGAAAAACCGCAATGAAATTCGAATTGCCACGCTATTTAAAACCGCGCCTGCGGCTTTTTTGCGTCTAATCGTGGTGCATGAATTGGCCCATCTGAAGCAGAAAAATCATGACAAAGCGTTTTATCAGTTGTGCAGCCACATGGAGCCGGATTATTTTCAGCTAGAGTTCGATCTACGGCTTTACCTTACACAATGCGACATTGACGCCGCCGCGCGGGACTAAGAGGTCTTTCAGTCGGTCGTCGGGATGGCATTACTTCATCGTTGTGGCGGATAAATAATGAAAGGTAGTCATCATGTCAGCCCCCAGTCTTGATCTCTCCGCGTTTGCGCGCTGCGGTTTGATTGAAAGCCCCACCCCGATTCAGCATTTGCCTCGTCTGAGCCAACGGATGGGCGGAGCGCAGATTTACGTGAAGCGCGATGATCTCTCCGGGCTGGGCGGCGGCGGCAACAAGCTCAGAAAACTTGAATTTTTGATGGGGGAGGCGCTGGCGTCGGGGGCGGATACGGTGATCACGGTCGGGGCGCGCCAATCCAACCATGCTCGCTTGACAGCGGCGGTTGCCGCGCGCGAAGGCCTTTCCTGCGAACTGGTCCTGGCGCGCACCGTGCCGCGCGAAGACGAGGCGTATAGCAATAATGGCAACATTCTGCTGGATGAACTGTTAGGCGCGCGTATCCATGACGTGCCCGCCGGCACCGATGTCATGGCGTTTGCCGCCAACCGCGCCGACGAATTGCGTCAGGCCGGGCGCACGGTTTATATCGTCCCACTGGGGGGCTCTTCCGCCATCGGTTGCCTGGGATATGCGTCAGCGGCGGCCGAAATTCTGGCGCAAGCGCATCAGTCCGGGCTGAAATTCGACCATATCATCTTGCCGAATGGCAGTGGCGGCACCCAGGCGGGTTTGGTCGCGGGGATGTTGGCCATGGGGCAGGATCCGACTTGTATTATGGCGCATACCGTTCTGGCGCCAACTGAGCGCGCGCTGGCAAACACCGAGGCAAAGGTTGCGCAGACCCTGGCCCTACTGCGTAGCCCCGCGACCGTTGGCACGCAGGATATTGTGATCAAGAATGGGCAGTTGGGGCTAGGTTATGGTTTACCCACCGATGCCATGCGCGAGGCCGTCAGGATGCTGGCGTCAACCGAGGGTTTGCTTATCGACCCGGTCTATGGGGGTAAAGCTTTTGCCGGCTTGTTGCAGGACATTCGCGATCAGCAATTTGCGCCAGAAGCTAAAATTTTGTTTCTCATGACTGGCGGGCTGCCAGGACTGTTTGCCTATCGCAGTGCGTTTTGATCTTTCGTCTTCCGGTTGATGTGGATTGGATCGCACCCAAAGATTCGAAATCTCAACCAAGGTCTTCGTATGATGTGGCGGTTCTACCCACTGATATTCCTGAGCGCAACCATGGTTTGCGCTGCGTGCGCAGCGGCGCAAACCAGTCCTTGTTTCACGCATGCGCCCTTTATCAATCCGCGAGTGATTAATGAGCTATCAAGCTGGGCAAGCGACGCGGAGGGGGATTATGTGGTTGCGGTCAATTTGACCACCAGTCAGCGCGCCAATCGCTACTTCATCGAATCTGATCCCCCCCCGGCGGATCAACGCAATGGCACTTTCTGGCAAACGGTGGACGCCAGCACCTCGCCGCCTAGCGTTTGCGCCAACTCAGGCCAGGAACATTTCTGCTATCGTTACGCCGGGCAAAATAGCCAGGGACTGATCGCGCTTCATACGATGAGCTACAGCGACGACGGTACATCGGTTTTTAACGAGGTCATGCTGCTCGAATTGCGATCGGACCGGAGTATTGATGGCGGGGCGCGTACTTTATTGTTCAAGCGGGGAGGATTTAATCTGGGTGACCGGGCGCGGGTCAAAGCGATCAACCTAGGGTCGGACCGCCTGACCGTGAGCTTTGACGATGCCAAACCGAAAATCTTTGTCTGGGCAATGCCACCAAGGCGCCAGGTGTCGCAGAACGGTCTCCAGCCATAACGCTGAGCCTGAACGGTTTGGCGAAAAATTCAGATTTCGCTTATCTCGCTTGAAAGAAATTGATGGATAATGCGGACTACGATCACCGCCACTGAGAACACCCCCGAAATGAGCCACTAAGCCTTCCAAAAATAGCTTTGCAGCAAGAGCGATTCGTCCCGCTTGCTTTCAATGAACTGTTTGATGGAGGTGCTCGATGACTCATGTCTCGCGCTTGACTCAGCCCATTGTTTTACATCAGCTTGGTTTTCGCTTCGCCAACGGCGTCCCTTTGTTTGAATCTTTACAACAGGTGTTTGATGCGACGCCGACCGCGATTGTCGGTCGCAACGGCGTAGGGAAAAGCATATTGGCCCGTCTGATTGCCGGCGAACTTGTTCCTTCGTCGGGGCGCATTGAACGCCAGGGGCGGGTGGCTTTCGTGGCTCAGGAAACCTGCGCGCTTCCGTCGATGACCCTGCGGCAAGCCACCGGGCTGGCACCCGTATTAGAGGCCCTTGCACGCCTGAAAGCCGGCACGGGCAGCGTCGAAGATCTTGAACGGGTCGGCGATCGCTGGGATCTCGAAGAGCGCGTTCAAACCGCGCTAACGCGGGCGGGACTCCCCAGCCTGGATGACGCGCGCTCCGAACGCCGGATGAGTGGCGGGCAATGCGCGCGAATTGCACTGACTGGCGCGTTGTTATCCGGGGCCGAATGGTTGATTTTGGATGAGCCGACCAATCATCTGGATCGGGCGGGCCGCGCCTGGCTCAGCGCCGAATTGTCGGCGTGGCGTGGCGGGCTGATCGTGATCAGTCATGATCGTCAGTTATTGAGCGAGGTTGAGCGGATCGTTGAGCTGACACCGAATGGCCTCAGAAGCTATGGCGGGAATTACGCCGTGTTTTGCGCGCAACGCGAACGGGAGCAGGGCGCCGCCCGTAACGTGCTTGAACATGCGCGCGCCGAGCGCGCGCGCGAACGGCGCCGGCTGGAGAAAGAACACGATACGATTCAGCGTCGCGCCGCGGTCGCGCGTCGCAATGCTGAAACCTTGAATGCGCCAACCTTTGTCAAGAGTGGGAAAAAACAAGCCGCGACTGAGATAATGGGGACGGTACGCAAAAACCAGTCAGCGCTCAAGTCAGAATTGGATGCGAAAGTCAGCGCCGCCGCGGCGCGTGTGACCATGGAGGATCGCCTCCTGCTGAGCTTGCCCTGCGCCACGGTTGCGCCGCGCAAACAGGTGCTGAGGCTGGAGAATGTCCGTTTGCCATGGGGCATGACGCAAGATCCTGCCGCGCGGGTGAACTGGAGTCTCGAAGGCCCGGTACGGGTGGCATTGACTGGGGTGAACGGCTGTGGGAAGTCCACGCTATTGCGCATCTTGGCGGGTGATCTTCAGGCTTCGGAGGGGCTGTGCGCGGTCCATGTCCCCAGTGCTTATCTCGATCAGCGTCTCGAATCACTTGACCCCGCGCGCTCCATCATTGAACTGCTGCAGAGGCAGGGCACCCTACTTACCGAGAGCAAGCTGCGCGGCTATTTGGCACTCTTGCAACTGGATGCGCAACGCGCCACTCGACCGACCCGCGATCTCAGCGGCGGCGAACGCCTGAAAGCCGCTTTGGCATGTGCGTTATGGCGTGAAATGCCAGCGCAATTGTTACTGCTGGATGAGCCCAGCAACCATCTGGATCTTGAGTCGACACTGGCGGTGGAGTCAGCGCTGAGCCATTATCCCGGCGCGATTATCGCCGCATCGCATGATGATGATTTTCTGTGCGCGCTCAAGCCCACACACTGTATGCAATGGACACCCGACGGCTGGCGATTCGAGGCGCTTTCGAGCGAGGCGCAAGCGATTTAGGCCGGTAAGCGCTCGAATGAATATTAATTCGTCATTCTCGGTGTGAGGTGCGCAACCGCACAGACGTCACCACGGTTAGGTGACTACCGGTGCGGTTTGAGGCCATTAGTGGCCGGGATCAATCACGACCTGGTTGCGGCCCTGGTTCTTGGCCAGGTAAAGCGCGGCATCCGCGCGCGCAAACCAAGTTTCGATCGTTTCGTCAGGGCAGAGCAGGGCGCCGCCGATCGAAGTCGTCACGAGGCTACCGTTCGGGCTGCGGATGTGTTGCTCAGTGACGGAGCGAAGATGTTCCGCTATTGTTTGCAGGTTTTTCTGAGTGCTTTGTTGAATGAGTACAACGAATTCCTCTCCGCCATAGCGAAACAGATGGTCATCCTGGCGAATGTTTTGCTCCAGCAGTTGGGCAAAGTCGACCAGAACTCTATCGCCCGCGGCATGTCCTTGGTGATCGTTGACGTGCTTGAAAAAGTCAAGATCCAGCATGAGAATTCCGTAAGTTCGGTATTCTCTGGCAAGGATTTTACGTACCCGCTCCACCTCGTCAAACAGCGAACGACGGTTGAATGTTCCTGTCAGCGCATCCTTGGTGGCGAGCGTTTCCAGTTGCGCTCGCTGAAGTGCCGAGCGATAGGCGAAGACATAACTCAGTAAGGCGCTGACAACCACCGTAACAAAGAACGATGCCGCTTCGGCGACGGAACCCGCAAGGCCACCTCCTGCGCTAACGGCGAGTAGGCCGAAAAGCGAGATAGCCATGGCTTTGCGTCGATCGATGAGAAAAAAGCTGGCAATGATTGCTGGGTAGAACCAGAATTTTCCGGGAGTCCCTAGGATGTAAACGGCGATTACCGCCATGAGCCCGATGAAGTAGCCGAGGAAAAGGCTGGGGCCGTGGGTGTCCCCGGTTAGCCAGGCGCGAAGCATACTGCCCAGAATTCCGCCTTGAACCAAGATGTCGATTGCCAGGCTACTCCATTGGCCGTTAATGCCGCGCAGCACTGTGAAAGGGGTTATTCCTATCAGTACGATCGAGCCCAAAAAAGTAATGATGGCCAGTTGGAAATCGTGGGCTAAGCGATACTTGATCGTTCTTAAGCTGATTGGGGCGCCAGGTTCAATATTCATCAATGCCAAACCCTCTACAATTAAGCGCTTTGCAATCGCTGGTATGCTCAAATCATAGTTAGGATTTCTCTATTATTCTCCAGTAGACAGGCGTTGCTGTTTCTGATGCTGTCCAAACGAAAACGACGCAGAATGCTTATCAGTACTTCGTATAATACATATTATGTCAAATTCGGTTTTGCTGAACTTTCATGGCTGCCATCCTTGAGTTGGACCACTGGCAGCTAGCCACGATTTTCTGATCGACTCGCCCATCGTGACGGGCTTACCTTGAGTTTTCCGCTGGCGACTCCCGTGCCAAACAAGACCACCAGCCCGCCGACCAGCATCATCGGCGTCATCTTTTCGCCGAGGAATATGGCGCCCCAGATCAAACCGAACACGGGGATAAGGAACGTAACCGACGTGGCAAAGGCCACGCCAACGTGTTCGATCAGGCGGAAAAACAGCACGTAGGCAACGCCCGTGCAAATTACGCCCAGTGCGAGTACACAGGCCCAGGTCGATGGTGCGACGCCATGAGCGGGCCAGAGCCAGACAGCCAGAGGCCATAGCACTAGCGCGGAGGATGCCTGACTGCCAAAGGCTTGCGCAAAGGGACTAATACCGGCGAGGTGACGCTTGGCGTAATTGGCGGCAAACCCGTACGACAGTGTCGCTAACAGCGCGGCGGCCACGGCGAGCGGCACCGCGTCCGTACCCGCGCCCAGCTTGTCGTGCACCAGAATGAGCACACCCGCGAGGCCTATCAACAGGCCCGCAACTTGCGCTCGTTTCAGTGGAGTCTGAAAACCGGCCCATGCAATCAGCGCCGCCCATAAGGGTGTGGTTGCGTTGAGAACCGAATCGAACCCCGCGTTTACAAACAGGGTGGACCAGGCCAGCAGGCAAAAAGGCAGGGCGGAGTTGGTCAATCCCACCAGAAAAATCGGCAACGCTTTTTGTCGTAATTGCTGACGTACCAGCGCCGAGCGCGTGACGGGCAATAGAACCAGTGTCGCGATCCCGACCCGACAGGCAATCAGTGGGATCGCTCCCAATTCGGGCGCGCAGACGCGCATGAACAAGAAGGACGCACCCCAGATCGCCGCCAGGGCCAGTAACTCAAGCAGTTTCATCATCGTCTTTCAGTTAGTGGAGTGGTTTTGACCGCGCAAATCATTGGCGTGTTTTTCAGCACTCGATCACCGCAGTTTAGGATTTTGCGTGGCCCCTGACTCTCCGGCTCTTGCGCTTGAATTCATCAGAGGCAGCGATGGCGCTTTTGACGATGTTGCCAACTCACTGCCCCGTAGTCACTCCGGATTGCTAATCCCCGCTCAAGATTCGAACGGAGTCGCGATAAAGGCCGGATGTTGCTCGGCCTCGCGGCCCCATTGGCTGAGTAATGGATAGCTGTTGGCGCAAGCGAGTTCGGGCAACATTTCTTGCGTGAAACGCCATGCCACGGCGCAACTCACGCCGGCTTGATCTGGCGGGGCTAACGTCAGTGGCTCGGTGGATAGTTCGTGTTCCAGCAGGCGCCATGCGCTGGCTAGCTGCGCCCTCACCCGCTCCAGCCATGGCTCATGCTGCTTTTCCAGCGGCCTAAGCTTGGTCTCGTAGACAATCTGGACCGCTTTTTCCGCAGCGACCAGGGCTAGCCCGATCACGCGCAAGGCATGTTGTCGGCGCGCGAGATCCGCGGGCAACAAGGAGCGCCCCCCCGCGGTCAAGGTATCGAGGTAATCGAGAATCAGCGATGAGTCCATCAAGACGACGCCATTGTCACAGATGAGGGTCGGGACCTTGACCACCGGATTGATGCTGGCGAAGGTGTCGAGATGCCGGAACACGGAAATGGGTCGGTGTTCAAAAGCGATACCCATCAGGCGCATGGAAATAGCGACACGGCGAACAAATGGAGAATCAAGCATGCCAATTAATTGCATGGAACGTTTCCTTTTGCTTCAGCGAAAGAGAATGAATTGAATCGTACTCTGGATGAGTGCCGCGACGGATCTTGCGCCAGATTAAGCTCGATGCTACCACTGCCTTCAAGTAAGAGCTTACCCGCGGGCAAAGTCACCTGGCGCTCGGCTGCGTCCAGGCAGATGTCGCGACCATCAATGGTTAACCACTGGCGACCATTGAGCGAGCGAATCTGGCAGGCGTTGGCCAGCTGTAACACCAATAGTTCGTTTTCCTTAAGTATGAGGCGTAACGTGTTTGACATTGGAATCTCCAATCACTTTGTCCTACCACTATATGGTTTACATCGCGTTAGGAAAATTGATATTAATTTGCCATTTATGTTAGTTTTACTGACATGAGCTCTCTTCCTCCTCTCTCCGCGCTACGCAGTTTTGAAGCGGTTGCCCGCTTGGGCAGCGTGACGCTTGCCGCTGCGGAACTGCATGTCACGCATTCGGCGGTCAGCCAGCAAATCAAGATACTGGAGGAGATGCTCGGCATCGTGCTTCTACTGCGCAATGGACGTGGATTACGTCTGAGCGAGGATGGGCGTTTGTACGCGCTTCAAGTTCGCATGGGGTTAAGCGAATTAATCGAAGCGACCCGCTTGGTGAAAGCGCGCCCGCGTGAAGGTGAATTGGTCATCGCGGTGCTGCCCTCGTTCGGCTCACATTGGCTGTTGCCGCGCCTGCCCCGCTTCCACGCGCGCTTCCCGGCATATCGTCTCAGTATTCGAGCCAGTCTGGATGTCCAGGATCTGCGCCAGGGGGTGGCCGATATCGGCATACGAATGGGAAAGGGAGACTGGGAAGGTTTGCAGCAGAAGCCCTTGTTCATCGACGAATTAGTCATGGTGGCGGCGCCGGGCTTTAACGGTGGTCGTTTGCCGCGCACACTCGCCGAAATCATGGCCTCGCCTCTGGTGCGCAGCGCTGAACCCTGGCAAGCCTGGTGCCAGGCCGCGGGCGTCGTCGAACCGAGCATGGCCAAGCTTTGGATTAATGACTCCAACGTGTTGATCGAAGCGGTCAAACAGGGATACGGCGTCGCGCTTGAACGACGCAGTCTGGTCCAGGGGCTGCTCGACCAAGGGCTGCTGGTTCAGTTAAGCCATATCTCCAGCCCCTACCCCTACCCGTACTGGTTGGTCTGGCCTCAGCGCGAAGACACTGCTCTCAAACGCAATGACTTCATTCAATGGATAGAAGAAGAAATCGCGCTTTATCAGCGCGATATCGCCCCCCAGCATTCGCCATCAGTGGCGGCCAGCCCGGCGCCATTGACCAAAAAAATTGGCTCGTCGCGGTAATCAAGTCCCAGTTTTTGCTCAAACAGCTCGTCCCTCAACGCGCCTGTCGTGCAGCACCCCAGCCCCAGCATGGTCGCCAATAGCGAAAAGGTCTGGCTGAGATGACCGACATCCATTTGTACAATGCGCCAGGCGCGACTGAATTCGTATTTCCACGCCATGCGCTCCAGGCGCGCGGTGCTGACAAACACCACGGCGGCGTGCTCAATCCAGGCCTGGTCGCCGCAGGCTTGGCTAATCCAGGTGCGGGCGTTTTCGCGTGAAATCAGTTCCAGCCCATGGCGCCGCACCGAGTAATGATAAATGCCTGGCTCAAACCCCGGCACGTTAATGATGATGGGGTAAACCTCGGCGCAGTGCAGTGAACCGCCGGCCGGCGCGGTCTTTTTTACAAAGTAATCGCCCATGGCATTCTTTTCGATCGAAGACGCGCCCCAGGTGTAATAAAGCAACGCCGACAATTGTTCCGCGCTGATTGGGGCGTTCTGGAAACATCGACAAGTCATGCGATGTTGCAAAACTTCAAGCAAACCTGGGTGATGGTCTGCCCGTTGTGTCGGTGTCAGGGGGTTGGTGAGTGGGTAAAACGGATGAACCCAATAATCCTTAAAGGCAGAGGGTTGTCGTTGGCTCTGTATGACTTTTTTAGTTAATTGCCCATCCAAGTCGCCCACGCTGACATACGGCGTGTCAACGTGGGTGCGGGTCGCGCAATAAAAGTCCCAGGCCGCAGCCCAATGTCTCCATATTTTTCCGTGTTGCGCACCCTGTTCCCGTTCAGGCATGGCGGTGCTCGGCAGTAAGACGCCCGCGCGTAATAATGAATGTAAAAACTCAAGGTTCTCGGCTAGCGCTGACTCATTGAGCATGCCCGGCAATAGAAAGGCGCTTGTCATCGTTCGCGGTTGAGCAAAATGCAGGAGTGGGACCAGAAAACGTAGCGGGAAGCTCAGCGTCAGGTCTTGCTTGTGCTCACGGATGATGATCGCTTGTTCACTAATGCTGAAAGAGGCGGCTCGGCTTAACTGGATGTGCTGATCCACGCGCGCTGGCGTCGTTGCACTGGAGGACTCGATGGCGCAACCGTGCCAGTACAATGGTTTGTCCGCGCAGTGGGCCTTGATGGCCCGGACCATTTGACGCAGTGAAATATCCGATGCGGCAGCGGTTGGGTCCCATTCCAGAGTCACCGCTTTGACCGGAAAAGACGTGAGTAACGGACACAGAATTTCCCAGTCACGGGCCGGATGGGCGCTATGAATTTCAACGAGACGGTGCAGTGGTAACGACCGCAGGTACTGCGTCAGGTCATAGCCCTGCATCTGGGCGGTGATGATGGCGCTGTCCAAGTCGAGCAAAAAACCACACTCGCCACGCTCAACCACCTTGGAAATAAACTCGCCTTCCGCAAGGTCGCCACTCAGTTTTAGCGCCACAGTGCGTGGCACATTTTCCAGGATTAACGGGACATCAGTGGCGCGACGGATTTCGCGAGCATTAGCGACGATGGTCTCTGCGACTGCCGGGGTTAGCGCGGGTAAAACAAAATGCTGAGTGTCGCCACCCAAAAACCGTGTCCAGGAAATATGTTCCGCCAGCCAGGGTGATTGGGTTTGCTGCAACAGTCTGCGGGTCAGGTGCAGAAACTCGCTATCCATTGCAATACCGACACTCCCCAGCGAAAGACTGGATGAATGCAATAACGTCGGCACCAGCGCGGACAGGTTCAGCAGGCGTGGCTCGAAAATCGTGTGCGAAGGCTGAAACTCGAGATAGTCTAAAAATTCAAATCGACCGTCGACGATTCGTTCGATCGTGGGATCGGCGCCTTGGTATCCCGCCAGCCAACTCGCCGGCGCGTGGTACTCCAATCCCACGCCGGCGAACGGAAAATCAGAAAGGTCAAAATCGCTCATCGATCCGCGCTCCTACCCGGGATGTGCGGCATGATTGATTCCCAGAGCGCGAAGCTCTTGCTCTAAACACGCTAATAGCGTTTTGCCCATCGGAGTGAAGCCTTGGCTGGCGAGTAAGTCTGGCAGGGCTTTTTTGAGCCCGTCGAGGATAAATGCCCTGCGTCGCTGTGCGCGCTGTTGTTCGTTATGCGCTCGTTGTTGGACGCGTTCTAGGTATTTGACCAGGAATACATACACAAAAAATGCGTGGAAATACCCATACAGATCGCGCTGCTGACTGGACCAAGGCAATTTAAACGATGCTTCCGGCCCCTCTTCGTCGATGATGGGGCAGATCTCGACAATGTTATACAGCAGCTGATGCGCCCATTCGTGCACCAAGGATTCTTCTAAATCCAGAATCGACTGATCTTTGGCGGCAATCAAAATTACACCGGTATAGCGCGAGGCCGAACAACTGCGAAAACCGCCGTCAGGCAAATAACAGATCAGCTTGACCAACTGACCAAACCGCGCATGGCACGCCGGCCAGGTTTGGGCGATGCGTTCCAGCGCCAGTGTTGCCACATCGGTAAAAAAAGCCAGTGAATATCCCGTGCGCTCCAGTTGAGTTTTGCTCGCCTCGATCGGGAATTCATAGCTGGGCGGCGTTGCCAGTGTGATCAAAGGATCAATCTCGAAGCGTTGAATCGGTGGCTGAGATTGAGTGTCTGAATCCGGCTGTCTAGCTTCGATTCGCTGCAACAAGGCGGGAAACCCTTGCAATAGTTGAATCAGTACACTCTGGTCTTGTGTCAAATTCCTCAGTAGCGCGTTCGTGGCCTTGAATGCTAAACCGATCCAGATCTGAAATGCCGGATCCCCCACCCACGCATGTCGCTTGTGCGCGCTCAGGGCCATGATACGCAGGGCATCGCGACTAAAACCGTCGCGATCGGGTGACTCAGCCAGCATCTGGACTATCTCGGCATAGAGCACCAGAAATGTCGCATAGCGCTGCTGGCTGACTGCTTCCAATAACTGGTCAAATAAATGACCGTGGCCGGCAAAAAACAAAACGTCACGTTGCAGCCACGTCTCGGTTTGTGGCTCAAGGGGTTCTTGGCTCATTTCTCCCATGGATTGGGTCTTTCCTGTATTGGTATTGGGGAGCCCCCGCGGGAATCAGTCGGCGCGCCATTGGCCCGCCGACTGACGGCTTAATCCATTCTGGCCTGCTGTTGTTGCTGGTCAAAAATGGCGTGCACCCCGAGATTGCCGCGTATCGCCGCCGCCGCCGAGGTCAGGGTTGCGGTATTCAGGTTCTTTACCGCCGCCACCTCATCAGGGCTAAGCGCCACCCCCATGCCGCTTGCCGCCGCCGCCGGGTCCTGGCTCAAGGCGTCGGCAAAATTCGGGTCCATCATGGCGCGGCCCAATACCGTGGCCAGACCGTGTTTGTTCACTACTTTAGTCATGGATTTCTCCCTGGTTGCAATGTTATGGCAAAAAAATCGGCGATCACGAGACCCTCCCGTAATCGCCTTTGGATACTAGTATTTATTGCCCATTGCCTGGCTGCCACAATGACCAGTAGCCACTTTTTTCACGTCCCCGGCGAGAGCCGTTAAGAGCCGGTCATCTTGCTTTGCGCCGCCAATTCTGATTTGACCAGTTCAACAAAGTCGCGCATCAGGGTGTTTTGCTGCCAGCGCCGAAAGACCATCCACACCGCGGTATGAGCCTGTTCATTGGCGATGGAGCGATAGGTCACTGTGGGAAAGTGAATGCGTTGCTGTAGCGCCGGAATGATCGCCACGCCGAGTCCCGCCGCCACCAATGCGATCTGGGTCGAGGCCTGTTTTGCTTCTTGCCGAATGCGTGGAACGAATCCCGCCTGGGCGCACAGTTGGTTGATGTGCCGTTCGAGCGCGATTCCCCCGCCGCTAGGAAAAGTGACAAAGTCTTCGTCAGCCAGTACCTCTAGTCGGATCGGCGCGTCAGGCGCGCCGCGCGCGGCGGGATGGTTGACCGGCATGACGATGATCAGGGGCTCGCGTAGCAGTTCAATGGCTTCAAGCTCTTCCGGCAACGGGACCGGCCGTAGCATGCCGATATCGAGACGTCGGTCCAGCAGGGCTTCAATTTGCACCGCGGACGAGGCTTCCTGCAGGCTTAATTCCACGTTGGCGTGGGTTTGGCGGAAGGTCATCACGGCGTGCGCGAAAACCTCGGTAAAAGCCGCCGACACCGTCAGCCCCAGCCTAAGCACCCCACTCTGCCCTCGGTGGATATGTTGTGCGTGGCTGACGGCCAGATCGATCTGTTCCAGCACCTGCTCAACATCCTGCTGAAACGCTTGCCCGGCTTCGGTCAGCTCCACCCGACGGTTGGTGCGGTGAAACAACCGCACACCGAGATCCTGTTCCAAAGCTTTGATCTGCTGGCTGAGTGGCGGTTGAGTCATTCCCAGCCGTTCGGCGGCACGGCCAAAGTGCAGTTCTTTCGCCACGCTGATGAAGTAATGAAGTTGACGTAATTCCATAGATCGTTCCGGCAATTGATATGGGTATCGACTCAAATGAGATGATTGATATTATAGATGCAATAATATCTTTTCATTAAACTAGATCCTGACCCTCAACCCTCCCCTTGTACTTCATTCAATGACTACATCTTCCGTCGGCGCTCCAATCGCATTGCGATACGGGGCAATTGCGACCGTTTGTCTGACCATCAGTCTGTCGGTACTCGATGGCGCCATTGCTAACGTGGCGCTACCCGCTATCGCGCACGATTTGCATGCCAGTCCCGCCGCCGCGATCTGGGTGATCAATGCCTATCAGCTGGCCGTGGTGGTCTCGATGCTGGCGCTGGCGTCGCTCGGTGACTTCTTTGGCTATCGCCGTGTCTACCAGTGCGGTTTGGCACTGTTTAGCGTGACTTCCCTGCTGTGCGCGCTGTCCAGCACCTTGCCTGAGCTGACGCTGGCCCGAGCGGCGCAAGGATTCGGCGCCGCCGGAATCATGAGCGTGAATACGGCACTGGTGCGGATTATCTATCCCAAAGCGTATCTGGCGCGTGGCATGGCGCTCAATGCTTTAGTGGTGGCGCTGTCCGCCGCCGCCGGACCAACACTTGCCGCTGGTATTCTGGCCATCGCGTCTTGGCAATGGCTGTTTGCCATCAATTTGCCACTGGGCATCCTCGCTTTCGCGATTGCCGCCAAAACTTTGCCGGCTAATCCCGCCAAGACCTCGGGACATTTTGATTATCCCAGCGCCGTGCTCAACGCCTTGACGTTTGGCTCACTGATCATCTGCATCGATGGCTTTGGCCACAGTGGCAATCGAACCAAATTATTCATGTTGCTGGTGTTTTCTTTGATTGTCGGCGTCATCTTCGTGCGTCGGCAGATGACGCTACGTTCACCGCTGTTGCCGCTCGACCTGTTGCGCATCCCGGTATTCGCCCTGTCAATCGGCACTTCGATCAGCTCTTTTTGCGCTCAAATGATGGCGATGGTCGCCTTGCCCTTTTATTTGCAACAGACACTGAAAATGAGCGCGAGCCTGACGGGCTTGCTGCTGACGCCATGGCCGTTGGCCATCGTGGTCGTGGCGCCGATCGCCGCCAAGCTAACGGACCGAAAATACTCGCCAGGAATGCTCGGGGGGGTCGGCCTGGCGATTTTCGCGCTGGGACTCTTCCTGCTGGCGATTTTGCCGGCCGAGCCAGGCTGTGCCGATATCGCTTGGCGCATGGGGGTTTGCGGGATTGGGTTCGGTTTTTTTCAGTCGCCAAACAACTATGCCATGCTCTCCGCGGCCCCGCCACAACGCAGTGGCGGCGCCAGCGGTATGCTGGGAACCGCTCGCTTGTTGGGCCAGACTACCGGGGCCTCATTAGTGGCGTTGATGTATAACCTGTTCGCCGGTGATTCGACGCGCTATATTCTGTCGCTGGCGGCGATCATCGCGCTGTGCGCCGCCGGAGTCAGCTGCCTGCGCATGGGGCGTAGTATCGGTGTTGATCCTAAAATTGAATCACCGGCGCAAGCTTGAACCAACGGTTTCTCATTGTGCCGCCACCGCCATGCGCAAGGTAAAACCGACCCGGGCGCAGAAGGAATCAAGAACGCATGAAGACCAGTGACGACCGCTATTTTTACGAACCCGCGCAAGGTCACGGATTGCCTCATGATCCGCTCAATGCCATCATCGGACCGCGCCCTATCGGCTGGATTTCCACCCGTGGCCAATCCGGTGTGCTCAATCTCGCTCCATATAGCTTTTTCAATGCATTCAATTATCATCCGCCCATCATCGGGTTCTCCAGCACCGCGGCCAAAGATAGCCTGAAAAACGCGGAAGAAACCGGTGAGTTTGTGTGGAACCTTGCAACCATGGACCTGGCTGCGGCAATGAACGCGACGAGCGCTACCGTCGCCTACGAAGTTGATGAGTTTGAACTGGCGGGTCTGACTCCAGAGAGCTCGCGCAATGTGGCGGTGCCGCGCGTAGCTGAAAGCCCGGTCAATTTTGAGTGCAAGGTCACGCAAATTGTTCGTCTGCGAGACCAGTATTCCAGTCCGGTGGCGGCATGGCTGATCTTGGGCGAGGTGGTTGGCGTACATATTGCGTCCGCTTTGCTGAAGGATGGTGTTTTCGACACCTTTGGCGCCGGGGTCATTCTGCGCGCGGGTGGGCCCTCCGCTTACGCGACGGTGCTTCCGCAGAACCGGTTCGATATGCTCCGGCCTTAAGTTGGGTCAAGGTAGTGGATCAAGCGCCTTTAAGAAATAAGTTGTCATTAAAGCCCTATTGTTGTTATGGTTCATACGAATTATTTTTTCGTGTGAACGGCAACTGAAAGCAGTGACTCCGACCTACCCGGAGGTAACGCACTGTGGGGTATTTTTATGTGGGCCCATCTGGCTAAAATTTTTAATGACTCAAACGTGGATGTGCGCGCCAAACTGCTGGGCATCTACGGCATTTTGATCGCCCTCAATCTCGTTGCCTGGCTGTGGGCGCTGACCGCGTTTCATGACCACCCGGTATTGCTCGGCACCGCCCTCCTGGCCTATAGCTTCGGCTTGCGCCACGCGGTTGACGCCGACCATATCGCGGCGATTGACAATGTCACCCGCAAGTTGATGCAGGAGAAAAAACGTCCGGTCGCCGTCGGTTTCTTCTTCTCGCTCGGCCACTCCAGCATCGTCGTACTGGCCTCCGCCGGGGTTGCACTGGCGGCGCAACTGATGAAAACCCATTTCAGTCAGTACCAAAGCATTGGCGGGATTGTCGGCACCCTGGTTTCGGCGCTGTTCCTGTTCGCGATTGCGTTGATGAATTTAGTCATCCTCAAGGCGATTTACCAGGCCTGGCGCAAGGTCAAAAACGGCGGGGCGTATCACGATGACGACTTTGACCTGTTGCTGGCCGATCGCGGGTTTCTGGCGCGCATTTTTCGTCCACTGTTCAAGATGGTGACGCGCAGCTGGCACATGTATCCTTTTGGCGCGCTGTTCGGTCTGGGGTTCGATACCGCGACCGAAGTCGGTCTGCTGGGCATCTCGGCCACTCAAGCCGCGCATGGCCTGTCCCCATGGTCGATTATGGTGTTTCCGCTGCTGTTCTGCGCCGGCATGTCGCTGATCGATACGCTAGACGGCCATATGATGCTCGGCGCCTACGGCTGGGCCTATCTGAAACCGATTCGCAAGATCTACTACAACCTGAGCATTACCCTGGTCTCGGTGCTGGTCGCCTTGGTGATTGGCGGGGTTGAGGCGTTGGGTTTGATCCAGAGCGAATATAGCCTGAGTGGCTGGTTCTGGGATGCCATCAGTTCGATGAACGACAATTTTGGCACCATCGGCTATATCATCATTGGCATCTTTGTCCTCAGCTGGCTGGCCTCGATGTTGATCTACAAGCTCAACGGTTATGATCAGCTGGAAGTTCATAGACAGCAAAACTCACTCTGAGCTTGGTGCGTGGCTCTGCGCCACACATCAACTCGCCATTGTCGGCTCACGCTCGCCCCCCCCCTTTTTTTACTGCCCTCCCTTTAACACATCGCGAACTCATCGGGGGGGCCGCGAATTGCCCCGAGGAAACCTGATATGACACAGCATCGGACTTTGATGAGTCCACTGTTTTTTGTATGCAAACAGTTCAGGCGCCCGAATCCGCAGGACAGCAGGCAGGGCCGGTCTTCCTTCGCGCTGTCGCAAGGCGTCAGCCCTGCCCTGC
>Ga0364866_10035_pt1 | contig 84865 bp, 66 predicted proteins | sample ExccelAu500001D3_3_FD_206913 | JGI IMG/M metagenome (GOLD analysis project Ga0364866, IMG submission 206913) | Enriched cells from Trout Bog Lake Hypolimnion, Wisconsin, USA - BchlTB.Aug13.5000.01.D3 | ecosystem: Environmental > Aquatic > Freshwater > Lake > Hypolimnion/Profundal zone | place...
CAGGATGATCAGCTTCGGTTACTGCTTCAGTCAGTGAAGGATTATAAATATGCATTGGATGAATCTTCTATCGTTGCCATTACCAATCAAAAAGGGATTATTCAATATGTAAATGAAAAATTTTGTGAAATCTCCCAATACAGTGAGCGTGAATTAATAGGGCAGGACCATCGGATCATTAATTCTGGCTTTCATTCCAAAGATTTTATCAGGGAACTGTGGACTACCATTGCAAGGGGAGGGGTATGGCGGGGTGAGATTAAAAATAAAGCAAAAGACGGAACCTATTATTGGGTATATACCACCATTGTACCTTTTTTAAACGAGCAGGATAAGCCCTATCAGTACATGGCTATACGATACGATATTACCCAAAAGAAAAGAACAGAGCAGGAACTGATTGCCAATGAAAAATTATACAGTGCCAATCTGGAGAAAGAAGTGAATGAGCGTACCATTCAACTGGAAAATGTTAATAAAGAACTGGAAGCATTTTCGTATTCTGTTTCTCATGATTTAAGGGCACCCTTGCGTGCCGTAAATGGTTATGCAAGAATGTTGGTAGAAGACTATGGACCCATACTGGATAAGGAAGCTAACCGTTTATTGAATATTATTCAGCAAAATGCACTTAAAATGGGTATTTTGATTGATGATTTGCTATCCTTGTCGCGGTTGGGTAAAAAAGAGCTCCGCAATTTTACAGTTAATATGAATGAACTGGCTGAACAGGCCTTAATAGAGATTAGTAAGACAAATCCCCATCAGGCAAAAGTTACCATATATCCATTACACAATTCCATGGGAGATGCTTCACTCTTGTTTCAGGTGATGCTGAATTTACTATCGAATGCAATCAAATATTCTTCCAAAAAAGATAAACCTGTTATCGAAATCAGCTCCAGGATTCAGGAAAATGAACTTATTTATTGTATCAAAGACAATGGGGCTGGGTTTAATATGAATTATGCCCATAAACTTTTTGGTGTTTTTCAGCGCCTGCATACAGAAGCCGAATTTGAAGGAACGGGTGTGGGGTTGGCAATTGTTAAAAGGATTGTCAACCGCCACCAGGGCACTGTATGGGCTGAAGGGGCACCCGGGGAAGGAGCAGAATTCTATTTTAGTCTTCCGGTTATTAACATATAAAACTGTAACCATGAATCATCAGGAAGTTGAAATTTTATTAGTGGAAGACAATGCAACTGATGCGGAAATGACCATACGTGCTTTACGCAAAAGCAAGCTTGCCAATAATCTGTTGCATGTGTCTGATGGAGCAGCTGCAATCGAATTCCTTTTTGGTGAAGGGCAATACGCAGGCAGAAATACAGGCAATAAACCTAAAGTGGTATTGCTGGATCTGAAAATGCCTAAAGTAGACGGACTGGAAGTGCTGGAAGCCATGAAACTGAACCGGGATACCTGTAATATTCCGGTAGTAATCTTAACCTCTTCCAAAGAACACCCGGATGTGGAAAAGTGTTACCAATTAGGTGCCAACAGTTATATTGTTAAACCGGTTGACTTTGATAATTTTTTTAAAGCTATTACAGAACTGGGCATGTATTGGCTGATATTAAACCACCAGCCTTAAAGCAACTATTTTATGATGCAAAAGCAAAAGTTAAAAATACTATTTCTGGAAGACCTTCCTTCTGATGCCGGTTTGGTGGAAAGGGAACTGCTGAGGGGGGCAATTTTATTTGACCTGCTGGTGGTGGATACCAGAGAATCTTATTTAAATGCAGTACTTGAATTTAGTCCGGATATTATCCTTTCTGATCATTCCTTACCTGCTTTTAATTCTTTACAGGCACTAAAAATTCTGAAAGATAATAACCTTAAAATTCCGTTTATTCTGGTTACCTCAACCATTTCAGAAGAATTTGCTGTAGAAATGATGAAGTTGGGGGCTTTTGATTATATCCTGAAGGACCGCCTGCAAAGATTGCCCTCTGCAGTTATTAATGCTATTGAAAGGCAGGAATTTGAATATGAAAGGCAGCAATTCATCGATACGATCATTGCTAATGAATCTTATCAGAAAGAAGCAGAAAAAATGGCTCATTTTGGTAGCTGGCAGATCAATCTTCAAACTGGTACCGTTAAATGGTCAGATGAAACCTACCGGATATTTAATTATAAACCTGGAGAAATTATTCCATCTTATGATAGTTTTTTCAAAAGCATTCATAAAGATGATCTGCCCCGTGTAAAAGAAATTGTCAGAAAGGTAAACCAACAAATGCAGGGAATGGAATGCGATTTCAGGGTGGTGTTTAATAATGGAGAAATCCGCTATGTGCATCTGGAATTTGCCATACAGAAAGACATTAGCGGCCATCCTGTTTTTATTACTGGTTTTAATATAGATATTACCCAAAGGAAAAAAAGTGAAAAGGAATTAAGGGATTCCCGGGAAAAGTTAAGAAACCTGGCCATTCATTTACAAAAAGTCAGAGAAGAAGAAAGGGCTGAAATTGCCCGTGAAATTCATGATGAACTGGGACAAGGATTAACTGCCCTTAAATTTGGTATTTCCTGGGTTAAAAGGCATATCTGTGAGGATAAAGTTGTTTTGGAGGGAAAGCTGGATGAATTATTGACTGATATATCTGAAACAATGATCTCTTTCAGGAGAATTTACAGTGCCATACACCCTTTAATGCTGGAAGAACTGGGTTTGCTGGGAGCTGTTCAGTGGCTGGTAAACTCATTTGAAAAATCAGTAAACATACCTATTCACTTTGTATCAGATTTTGAAAACCTGCCTTTGGAAATAAACAAGTCACTGGCACTGTACCGGGTTGTTCAGGAAAGTCTTACCAATATTTCCAGGTATGCCAAAGCTTCAAAAGTTAACGTGTCTTTTTATAAAATTAAAGAGGGCATGCTTTGTTTAAAAGTGGAAGACAACGGAATTGGTTTTGACCAGGCTTCAGTAGACACTAAACTGCATCACGGTATCCTGGGTATGCAGGAAAGGATTCATGCCATTAAAGGTAAAATGTACCTGCAATCCGAACCAGGTAAAGGAACTTCTGTTTTAGTGGAATTGCCATTAGTATAATTTTGGCTTTCAAAATTTACCGCTCATAAAATATCCTGCTCATTCTTTGGTTTGATGACTTTTGTCATTCGAATTACCACTTCATTGCTTTTAATTTTGGTCTGAATTTTAAGTAAGGTCTACCCTTGCACACTTTTCTTTTGTCCAATATCTGTCAGGTTTTTTTTACAACTTAATATTAAAATATTGTATGATTACTACACCTCTTCCTTTTCAGCCACTGCAATTGAAATGGTCGGATTTCACAACCTATTTCCTGGTTCTTGTTTTTGCTGCAGGTAATCTTATTTTACCTCAGTTATGCCACCTGATTCCTTCTGGGGGACTGATCTTCTTACCCATTTATTTTTTTACATTGATTGCCGCCTACAAATTTGGAATTAAAGTAGGATTGGCGACTGCCCTACTTTCTCCGCTTGCCAATTCTCTTTTATTCGGCATGCCACCAATGGCTTTTTTACCGGTAATTCTGATCAAATCCTGTCTGCTTGCAATAGCAGCTGCTTCAATTGCTGAATACAGTAAAAAAATATCCATCTTTCAGATCGTTCTGGTGGTTTTGGTTTACCAGTTGATGGGATCTTCTATCGAATGGATGATTACGCAGAATATATCCAGTGCTGTTACAGATTTAACCACCGGCATACCGGGGATGCTGATACAGGTTTTTCTGGGCTGGTACTTATTAAAAAAACTGGCAGATTATGAATGTTAAACCCTGGGATGAAATAGCTGACAAAATACGACTGCTGGAATTTGAAGAAAACTTTGACTTGATTGTGGCCATTGCCAATGGGGGTATCATTCCTGCTGCAATGCTTAATCAGCAGTTACAAATTCCTATGGAATTACTGAAGATTAATTACCGCAATGCAAAACAACAACCAGTATATGATTCGCCCCGTTTGCTGGAGCCACTGCATTTTGAAGTGGCAGGTAAAAAAGTATTACTGGTGGAAGACCGTGTTAAAACCGGAGCTACTTTAAATTATGCAGTTCGGTTATTGTCTGATGCAGATTTGGTAAAAACATTTGCTGTAAATGGAAAAGCTGATTATGCCCTGTATGATGAAAATTGCTTTTCTTTTCCCTGGATTGTAGAGACGGCTGTAAAAAAAGAAACAGTTATTTATTCCTATTGAATATCTAAACATTTTATATGGAAAGAAGATTTTTTTTAAAGGCAGTTGCACTGACAGGTGTGGCTTCTACTTTTAAATGGGTAGACGGATTGGAAGTACTTGCCCAGACTTCCAAAGCTACTGCAATAAACCGGGGGTACGACCTGGTAGCGGTAATGGGTGGTGAACCAGAAATTATGTTCCGTAAAGCCATTGCTGAATTAGGTGGTATGGGAAAATTTGTAAAGCCGGGTTATAAAGTAACTATAAAGCCCAATATAGGGTGGGATAGGGTTCCGGAACTTGCAGCAAATACTAACCCTGCTCTGGTTTCAGAAATCATTAAACAATGCCTGCATGCAGGGGCTAAAGAAGTGAATGTATTTGACCATACCTGTGATGACTGGCGTAAATGTTATAAAAACAGTGGTATAGAAGAAGCAGTGGAAGCTGCAGGTGGTAAAATGCTCCCGGGCCATGATGAATCCTATTACCGCGAAATCAGCCTGCCTAAAGCAGTTAACCTGAAAACTACTAAAGTTCACCAGGCTATTCTCGATGCTGATGTATGGATTAATGTTCCGATCCTTAAAAACCATGGGGGTGCTAAAATGTCTATCTCCATGAAAAATCTGATGGGTATTGTATGGGACAGGAGGTTTTTCCATAACCACGACCTGCAGCAATGTATTGCAGATTGCAGTACACTGGATAAACGCCCCGTGCTGAATGTGGTGGATGCTTACCGGTTAATGAAATCAAATGGCCCGCAGGGTAAAACTGCGGATGATGTGGTTACAACAAAGGGACTATTTCTTTCTACCGATATTATAGCAGCAGATACTGCTGCCACTAAGTTCTTTAACCAGGTATCTGCAATAAGCCTGGATACCGTGGGTTATATCGGTAAAGGAGAAGCATTGGGACTGGGTACCACTCACCTGGAAAAACTGAATGTAAAACGTATCAAAGTATAGAGGTTATTTAAGGGATATAGCATGAAAAAAATTAGAATTGTCGTTTCTCTGGCTTTATTCAGTTGCATTACTTTGTACTTTCTGGATTTTGCTGAAATAGTACCTCAAAAGTTTCATTTACTGGAAAAAATACAGTTTGTTCCTGCATTACTTGCTTTGAATGTACTGGTATTGCTTTCACTCGTGATAGTAACATTACTCTTTGGCAGAATCTATTGTTCTTCACTTTGTCCCCTGGGTGTTTTTCAGGATCTGGCAGACTGGCTGGCGAAGCGGTTTAAGCGAAAGAAAAAGTATCCCCATTTCCGCGAAAAAAAAATACTCAGATGGTCAGTGGTTATCCTATTGATAATTGCATTTCTATCAGGATTTCAGGTGTTGGTAACCCTGCTGGATCCTTATAGTGCATATGGAAGGATATGCAGTGCCATCTTTAAACCGGTTTACCTGGGTATCAATAACCTCCTTGCACTGGTTGGCAATCATTACCATAATTACCGTTTTTATATCATGGATATCTTTATTAATGGTATGGCTTCTCTGATCATTGCCTTGCTTACATTTTTGGTAATTGGTTATCTGGCATTTATGTATGGACGTTTATACTGCAATACTATTTGCCCTGTAGGAACAGTACTGGGCTTTTTAGCCCGTTTCTCTCTCTTTAAGATTACCATTGGCGGAACAGGCTGCAATAGTTGCGGTTTATGTGAAATGCGCTGTAAAGCTTCCTGTATTGATGCGAAAACAAAAGAGATTGATTACAGCAGGTGTGTATCCTGTTTTAACTGCATAGAAGTCTGTAACAGGGGGGCTCTTAAATATCAGCTTCGCCTTTTTGAAAAGAAAACTGCAAATCATTTTCAAAAGCAGGAACCCGATAATTCAAAAAGAAAGTTTCTCCTGGCTACAGTATTGATAGGCATGGGTATCTTTAAAAAGGCCTTTGCTTTAAAAGATACTACCGTTAAAATAAAAGAAATCTTTACTTCACACAATGTGGCATTTAAAAAAGAGCATCCCATTACGCCTCCTGGCTCTAAAGATGTAAGGCGTTTTAACAATGCCTGTACAGCCTGTCATTTATGCGTGGAAAAATGTCCATCCCAGGTGTTGCAGCCTTCTTTTCTGGAATATGGGCTGGTGGGTATGTTACAGCCAATGATGAGTTATAAACATGGTTTTTGCAATTATCATTGTACAGTATGTACAGATATCTGTCCAACCAAAGCATTATTACCCATTACGCAGACAGAAAAAAAGGCCTTACAGATTGGCCTTGTCCATTTTATAAAGGAAAATTGTGTGGTGGTAACTGATGGTACCAATTGTGGTGCCTGCTCAGAACATTGTCCCACACAGGCAGTCAGCATGCAGCCCTATAAAGGAGATCTCCGGATACCCACCATTAACAATGATCTGTGTATTGGTTGTGGTGGCTGTGAATATATCTGCCCGGTAAGGCCGTTCAGGGCTATTTTCGTAAATGGTAATCCTGTGCATAAGAAGGCAAGGGTAGCTGAAGAAAAGCACGAACCAAAAGTGAAAGTGGATGATTTTGGATTCTGATTAATGCGTAAAAAACCAAACAGTAAAGAATAATCCGGTACAAATAATAAACCTGTTAAGGATAACTACTGGTATCCTTTTCCCCAGATAGGCACCCAGATAGCCACCCAAAATACCACCCATCACCATCACCAGTGCCAGGTTCCATTCAACCTGTTTTGTAATGGTAAATAAAATGACCGCTGCACCATTAATCATGGCAGCGAGTAAAGTCTTCAAAGCATTCATCTGTACCAGGTCTTCAAATCCCATCAGGTGAAAAGCAGCCAGCATCAGGATCCCGATTCCTCCTCCAAAATAACCGCCATAAATCGCAATCAGCAATTGAAAACTAAGTAAAAAAACAGGTTGGGAAGCAATCCTGCCGGATAATTTTCCATTAGCAATTTTCTTTTTAAAAATCAGGAGTAAGGTAGCTGTCAGCATCAGGTAAGGCAGTAAATGTTTCAATACATCAGAAGGGGTAACCAGCAACAACCAGGTGCCGAAAATACTGCCAATTATACTAACAATTGAAAACCGGATCAGTATTGTACGGTCAATCTCCAATTGATTCCGGTAATGAAATGCACTGGAAAGTGATCCTGGCCATAATGCTACAGTACTGGTGGCATTAGCCCTTACTATCGGTACCCCCGCCAGCAATAATCCGGGGAATGTAAAAAAACTTCCTCCGCCTGCCACTGCATTAATGGCACTTCCCAGCATTGCTGTAAAAAAAAGAATAATGTAGATACTGATCATCATAATAATTTTTCAATAAGGGTATTTTAATTTAATCCTTCTTTACAGTGCTGCTGGCGGCTGCAAAGGTTAAGCATTTTGGTTTAATAAATACTGATATAGCATTTTTTAATAGTCCCAATTCCTATATTAGCATTTTTAATTTGAAAACTTTATTTATTTATGAATAATCACGAATTTATTACTTTATGGGTGGAAGATGGAACCACTATGGAAGCTTATGTTGCTTTTCCGAAAGGGCTGGATAGCTTTCCCGCCATGATTGTATTACAGGAAGCTTTCGGCGTGAATTCGCATATCCGGAATATCGCAGACAGACTCTGTAAAGAAGGGTATGCTGTAATTGCACCGGAACTGTTTCACCGGACAGGTAAGCGTATAGAAATAGGGTATACTGATTTTCCTTCAGCAGCACCGCATATGCAGGGTATCAGTTTTGAAGGAGTTACCAAAGACCTTTCTGCCTGCTATGAATGGCTACTGCAGCAAGCTGCTGTTTTGGAAGATAAAATTGGCAGTATTGGTTTTTGTATGGGTGGCCGTGTGGCATTTCAGGCAAATACTCAATTGCCATTGGCTGCTGCAGTTTCTTTTTATGGGGGTGGTATAGATAAAATGGCAGCTCTGGCAGAACAGTTACATGGTGCACAGTTGTTTTTCTGGGGCGGGTTAGATACACATATTAAACCAGAATCAATTGATGCGGCAATTTCAGCAGTTAAGGAGGCAGGTAAAGAGTATACCAATGCAGTGATATCTTATGCAGATCATGGGTTTAATTGTGATGAACGTAAAAGTTATCATCCGCTTGCAGCAAAAGAAGCATGGGCGCATACCCTAAGCTTTTTGGAGAACCGGTTAAAAAACTAAGGGTTTCCTGCAAGTTTTATTCCTGTTCAGCCTTTCTTATTTTATTAGCAAAAGAATAAGCTTTTGAGATCAATGTACTATAAGATTTGTTTTCAAATATGGTATAACTGCCTGTCTTTTTGTTTACAATGGTCATGGCAATTTCCTCTGTTTCCTTTAATGACAAATCGATATCATAATCCTTTAAAACAGCTTTCAGTTTTGTGGTATTGCGCATAATCTGTAATCAGGTTTATTTAAATGGGTTAACTTACAGGCAAATATAGCATTCCATGAAAACGATGGTAAAATTACTAAGTTTGGTGTTGCTGTTTCAGTTGGCATCCTGCTCCAGGCCGGATACTGCAGACCGTATTTACTATCATGCAAAAATATGGACCGGCGACAGCCTTAACCCTTCTGCTTCAGTACTGGCTGTAAAAGGGAATACAATTCTCTATGTGGGGAATGATATTTCAGCTGTTAATGCTGGTAAAGCAGCGAAAATAGACCTGGACGGCCAATTGCTGGTCCCTGGTTTTATAGATAATCATACTCATTTTTTATCCGGTGGGTATAGCCTAACATCTGTTCAGTTAAAAGAAGTGACTACCCGACAGGGCTTTATTGAAACTATTAAAAATTATTGCAAAAACAATCCTGATAATTCCTGGATACAGGGAGGGGAATGGAATAATGACGCATGGGGTGGCGAACTTCCCTCCAGAAGCTGGATTGATTCTGTTACCGGAAACCATCCATTGTGTATTGAAAGATATGATGGGCATATGATATTAGCCAATACTTTAGCCCTTGAAAAAGCCCATATTACAGATCAGACACCCGTCCCTTTTGGCGGGGAAATAGTAAAAGACAGTAAGGGAGTGCTGACTGGAATTCTGAAAGATGAAGCTACTAACCTGGTGTTTAACAGTATTCCGGAGCCATCACCCAAAGAACTGGATCAGTACCTGGTAAATGCTTCTTTACATGCAGTTGCCCACGGTGTTACCCAGATACATGATGTTAGCTCTTATGGAGGCTGGCCCGAATTGGAAACCTATTCCAGAGCCTATAAAAAAGATAGCCTGATCCTTAGGATATATACTTTTGTTCCTTTAAAGGATTGGAAAAAACTCTCTGAATTCATTTTGAAAAATGGCAAAGGGAATGCCATGTTGCGTTGGGGTGCCTTGAAAGGTTTTGTAGATGGTTCCCTGGGATCTACCACAGCCTGGTTTTATGATCCTTATCTGGATGCTCCCAATACCAGGGGACTTAATGTTACTGATACCAATGATTTAAAAAACTGGGTTAAAAGTGCCGATTCTGCCGGATTACAGGTGGCTGTTCATGCTATTGGCGACAGGGCAAATGATTTTATCCTTAAGGTATTTGAATCTGCTCAAAAGTTAAATGGTAACAGAGACCGCAGGTTTAGGGTAGAACATGCTCAGCATCTTACACCGGAGGCAATGAACCAGTTTAAAAAACTTTCCGTTATTCCCAGTATGCAACCTTATCATCTGGTGGATGATGGTTGCTTTGCAGGAAAACGCCTGGAGGATAAAAGATTACAGGGAACTTATGCCTTTAAGAGTTTGTTGAATAAAGGGATACCGGTTACATTCGGATCTGATTGGACAGTTGCGCCGCTAAACCCGATACTGGGTATTTATGCTGCTGTAAACCGTCGTACCAGCGATGGTAAAAATCCTGATGGTTGGTATCCTGCCCAGAAATTAACTGTAGAACAGGCTCTCAAATGCTATACTGCTGATAATGCCTACGCAGGATTCCAGGAAAATATATTGGGTAAGCTGAAAATAGGGATGCTGGCAGATTTTACCGTAATAAATCAGGACTTGTTTTCCATTGCTCCGGAAAAAATAAAAGATGCTGAAATTGTCCTGACAGTCATTAATGGCAGGGTAGTATTTAAGAAATGAATTACATGATAAATCTGTATATTTAATCAATGGCAAATACATAGAATCCTAATCCTTTTTCATGTTTAATACAAATACCATAAAATCTTTTTTTTTGATTAATAGAATTATTTTTATTGCTTTTTTTTTGTTTTGTTTTGTTGATAAAATTATTCCTCAGTCAATTGATTCTCAACTAAATCAATTGAAAGTAACAAAGACAATTAAAAATTATGAAGGGAGGCATGAGTCAGTTGATCAATTAAACAAGCTGGCTTATGATTATACATACATTAACCCGGACTCCTCCATTATTTTGGGGATGGAAGCAATTCGCATTTCCGGTTCTCAGGATTATGGCAAAGGGAAGGCTGAAGCGCTGAATAATGTTGCAAGGGCTTATTATGTTAAGGGTACTTACGATTCAACCCTCGTTTTTTCTGAGCAGGCCCTGAATATCAGTACTTCATTAAATGATACCCTGAACAGGCTTATATCTATGAATAATATTGGATTGGTTTTCATAGAACATAACGAATATAAATCAGCCATTCAGCAATTTCAAAATGTTAGACAGCTGGCAAATGCTATCCATAATAACCTGCATGAAACAAAAGCTATTTTTAATCTCGGACTTTGTTATGATGAAACCGGACAATACGATAAAGCCATTGCTCAATTGCATATTGCCATAGAAAAAGATAAAGGAAATCCTGCTCAACCGGTAACTGCAATAGCATATGACCGTTTGGGTAAGACTTATTTTCATAGTAAAAATTATCCTCAATCCATTGCCCATTATCAAAAAGTATTGAATAACAAAGCAGTGAGTGACCCCTGGGAATTAAGTTTTTGCTACGGCGGTATTGCAGAGACTTATTATGCTATGGGAGAATATGCAAAGTCACTGGATAATGCCCATAAAAGTTTTAATTATGCCAGTTCCATCCATGCAAAATGGGAGGCTGAACAAGCGCTTTCAATCCTGGCTAAATGTTATGCCCTGGATAAGAAATACGAATTGGCTTATCATTATCTGCAGTTGGACAAACTGTATAAAGATAGCCTCACTGCTCAAAACACTCAGGAAGCGGCTGATTATTTTAAAATACAACAGAATGAAGCAGCTAATCAAAGCCTGGAAAAAGAGAACAGGCTCAATGAACAAAAACTAAGGCTGGCAGCTAATATTAACCGCATTATTGGAATATCTGCTATCATTATTATCATTGGGTTTTTATTGTTATTAGTATATTTCAGAAAGTCTAAAAAGTTGAATACACTCCTGCTGAAAAAGAATGCAGACATAGATCATCTGAATACCATGAAAGATCAGTTGTTTTATGTGATCAGTCATGATTTAAGATCACCCATGAACTCCCTGCAACAATCACTTGAATTAATTAACCGTAAAATATTATCACCTGAAAAACAGCAGCTTTTATTAGAGGCCCTGCAGCAACAGGTAACCCTATCCGGTAAAATGCTTAATGATTTACTGGCCTGGGCCGCAACCCAGCAAGCCGGTATAACAGTAAAAACAGAACCATTGTATCCTAAAGAACTAATTCAGGAACTGCTCACCTTATTGCATTCGCAGGCAGAAAGAAAGCAAATAAACCTGCATATGGAAGTGGCCCCTGTTTCAATGGTTTTATCTGATAGGGATCAGTTAAAAATTATTATCCAAAACCTGCTTACCAATGCCATTAAATTCACTCCGTTACATGGTGAAATAAAGGTTTATTTTACAGAAACTGATCAGCATCTGTTGATCCATATCCAGGATTTTGGAGTAGGTATGAGTCTGGAAAAAAAGGCTCAGTTATTTCATCAATTTGGTTCCAAGGTTTCTAATCCGGGTACTGAAAGAGAAAAAGGTACTGGTATTGGCCTCATGCTGGTTAATGAGTTTGCAAAACTGAATAAGGTAAAGATTCAGTTTGATAGTGAAGAAGGAAAGGGAAGTACTTTCAGTATCATCCTCCCGAAAGCCCTAAACTCATAAAACTATAGAGTGGCTGATATTTGAGTGAACTTAATCTGCTGTATAGATTGCAACTGGAAAACTCATTGTTAAGACACTGCAAGATTCAGTAGACCGATTAAAATGCAGCACCCCATTATGAGCCTCTATTAATGTTCTTACAATTGATAATCCAATACCGGTTTCTTCCTTTTTTGAAGCACTGGAGGGTAGTGGGTGATATTTATTTTCCAGAGATATAAACAGGGCTTTATTTTCAATCCCTGCTTTTAAAGTTATTGTAGTAAGTGCATCTGCGGTCTGCATGGCTGCTGCCAGAATATTCATGACAGCAATTTTCAATAACCTGTAATCAGCCGAAATAAGCGGTAATCCTGAACTGATATTCAGTTGTATTTTTATAGGATTAAAATAAATTGCCACACTTTCAACTGCTTGTTCCATTATTTCTCTGATATCACACCATTGATTATGGAACTGTATGATTCCGGATTGTAATCCGGACAGGTATAATAATGTTTCAATTTGCTGGTTCAGGTAAAATGCTGCAATTCTAATTTTTTTCAAAAAAACAGGGGTAGCATTTTCAGGTTGTTGATGATCTGTACTTAATAATATTAATGAGCAATCTGATATAACTTTTGCAGGATGTTCTAATTCAATGGAAAGAGATCTAAACATATGCTCATATGTTTTTAAAATAGTTTCCTTTTCTTCTTTATCCCTTGCTTTTTTTTCGGTTTGCTGAATCTTATAAGTTAATACTGCAATAAGAAGCGAAATAACCAAAAAGGAAAGCAACTTTATAATGTCTTCCTTAAAATCAATCTCAAAACTAAATGCTGGTTTCATAAATAGAAAACCCAGTAAAAAAGTACAAATAGCAGCAGTGAGCATTAATGGTTTCAGATCCAGATACATAGATAGTAACGAAATAGTCAGAATCAATAGAAATTCTGCAACAGATACCTGGTTAGAACCACAGCAGAGGTAAATGACTGCCGCAACCATTAAGGGAAGAATGATGGCAGACACATATTGTACAGGTATAGTTATAGATTTTTTAAAAGGCATTATTTTTTATAAATTTAGATAATCTTGAATTTCAGGTTTAATTATACTGTCAAATAAAATAGTTTATGTGTAAAAACAATAAATTAATAATAAATAAATCAAAAATAAAAAATATTATTGATTATGCAATGCTTTCTGCTGTAATTATGTGTTTTTTTTTTAAACCCCCGGAAGTTAAAATATACATTTTTCAGATATCAGCCTTTTTAGGGAGTAAACAGTAAAATGTCATGTTTTTTGAATTGGAGTTACAACTATATTTGCCCCTGCTTTTTTTAAAAAAGTTAAATACACCTTCATAAGAAAAATTTTCCAGCATGCTTAACAAGTTAATAGCAGGCTTATTGCCTTATATGCCCCAGAAATTTGTATGGGTATTTTCTAAACGATATGTAGCAGGATTGAATATAACAGAAGCCCTCAACAGTTGTAAAGCACTGAATAAAGAAGGAGTTAAAATAACCCTGGATGTATTGGGTGAATTTATTAAAACGCCTGAAGAAGCAGAAGCCAATAAAAATGAGTACCTGGAAATTATTGATCAGGCAGAAAAGTTTAAGATAGATGGTAATTATTCATTAAAGCCATCCATGTTCGGTTTATTGCTGGACAAAGAACGCTGTTACAGCCATATCCGGGAAATTGTACAAAAAGCTGCTTCTTATGGTAATTTTGTAAGGGTTGATATGGAAGATGCACCCTGTACTGACCTGGAAATTGATTTATTCCGCCGGTTGAAAAAGGAATATCCGGCACATGTAGGACTGGTAGTGCAGGCTTATTTAAAAAGAACCAGAAAGGACATTGAAGACCTGTTTGACCTGCATTCAGCTGAAATACCGCTTAACTTTCGCCTTTGTAAAGGAATTTACAACGAACCTGCAGCTATTGCATATAAAAGCTATACAGAAATAAATGAACATTACCTGGAAGATCTGGAATGGATGTTGCAAAACCAGGTATATGTGGGTATTGCCACCCACGACAAACCCATTGTGGATGGTGCTTTACAGCTGATTGATAAATATAAAGTACCTTCAAGCAGGTACGAATTTCAAATGCTGTATGGTGTTACACCCGAACTGAGAAAATCCCTTGTAGATAAAGGCCATACCATGAGGGTTTATGTACCCTATGGAAAACAATGGTTTGCTTATTGCACCCGCCGCTTAAAAGAAAACCCAAAAATGGCAGGTATGATCCTCAAAGCACTTTTTAGCAGGGGATAAGGAATGCAATGGTGAATAAAATGAGTTTAAAACAATAAAATGCTGACCAATAATACAAGTAAATTTGCAGTCAATCACTTGTAAAAAATAATGGAATTATAGGATAGGTGATAAACATTGAACAATGAAGAAACCGGATAACTGGAATGAATTTTCTCTGATGAAACAGGAGAAATGGCTGATTGCTGAAAAAAAAATAATTGATAAACTGGCTGAAAGAAATTTCAGGGAACTAGGCCAGATACGGGGAGGGCACAAATTGATTATTGATGAAAATGATAAGCTGGATGATTTATTACTGAAATCAAAATAAAAGAGGGATTAGTCTGGCCGGTTATTGTTTTTTTCTGAAAGCACGGGGTGTGATCCCTTTTATTTTAAGGAAGGTTCTGTTAAAATAAGTGAGCGAATCAAAGCCTGAATCGCCAGAAATCTGTATAATAGGCAAATCTGATTCAATTAATAGCTTACAGGCATGTGCAATTCTGATATCATTTACATATCCTGAAAACGTTTTTCCGCTTACCCGTTTAAAAAATTTACAAAAAGCACTTTCTGATAAATGAATAAGGGCAGCAGCTTCTGATAATTGTATTCTGCCCGTATATTTTTGTTGTACCCATTTAAAAACTGTGTTCATGCGCTGTTGATTTTGATTGGTTTGATATTCCGTGAAAAAACTGGTTGCCAGTGGCCTGGATTCCATATTGCTTATTTTATGCATTACCTGCAGGAAGCATAGAAGTGCATCCATTCCATTGGATTGCTTCATCTCATTTAAAATAGCAGCAACTTCTTTTTTTTGATGGCCGTTAAATTGTAATCCTCTTTCTGATCTGTACAGTAATTGTTTAATCTTTGCCATTTCAGAATAATTCAGGATAGGCTGTATACTGTCTGCTGAAAACTGAATAACTATAACCCGGTAATAGCTGGAAGCTGGTTTTTCAGAAACCCAGGTATGTGGCAGCATAGGTCCCAGTAATACCAGGTCTCCATCTGTAAAGTCCTCATAATTGTCGCCTACAATTCGTTTTCCAAATCCGTTTATAATATATGTGAGTTCATATTCCGGGTGATAATGCCAGAAAAATTCAAAAGTTGGCAATGCTAATTCATAGCATAAGAATGATTGGTTATTGTGCTGCTGAGCCAGGTTTTCGAGTTTAGCTCTCATACTATATGATTCTGAAAAGCATAAAATTAGTCAATTGTTGTCAATATAGTGTTGTTATTTGGATATTCAATGCTATTTACAGCAGTAAAACAAGCATAGCTTTGTAGTTAAATAATCCTTACCGCCATGAAAAAAATAATTGCTCTTTTGTTTTTGTTCCTTTCAGGTAACGTTTTTACTCAAACAATAATCAAGCGTCCAAAACCTAAAGTTGTATCGGGTACTATCGAGCGGATAGAAAATTTTCAATCTAAATATATTGATGCCAGAAATATTGATATCTGGTTGCCTGATGGATACAGTGCAAAAGAAAAATATGCCGTATTGTATATGCACGATGGGCAGGCTTTGTATGACAGTACTACAACCTGGAACCACCAGGAATGGGGAGTGGATGATATTGCTGGTGAATTAATAAAACAAAAAAAAGTACAACCATTTATTGTAGTGGGAATCTGGAATTCAGATGCAAAAAGGCATATAGATTATTTTCCGCAAAAACCATTTGAATCTTTAACATCTCAACAACAGGATTCTATTTATGCATCAAATAGTAAAACCGGAAGGGTAGTTTTTGCAGGTAAAATTCAATCTGATCGTTATTTAAAATTTATAGTGAGTGAATTAAAACCTTATATAGACAGTGCTTTTTCCACATTAAAAAGTTCATCCCATACTTTTATTGCAGGTAGCAGTATGGGTGGCTTGATATCCATGTATGCTATTTGTGAATATCCGAAAGTATTTGGCGGAGCAGCCTGTTTAAGTACACATTGGCCCGGTGTGTTTACTATGGAAAATAATCCTATTCCGGATGCTTTTCTTAATTATATGCGTGTTCATTTGCCGAATCCCAAAAATCATAAATTGTATTTTGATTATGGCGACCAATCACTGGACGCACTGTATCCGCCTTTGCAGGCTAAAGTGGATGAGGTTCTGAGAGCAAAAGGATATTCTTCAAAGAATTGGATGACTAAATATTTCCCTGGAGAAAACCATAGTGAAATAGCATGGCATAAAAGGCTGGATATACCACTGTTGTTTTTGCTGAAACAATAAAAAATAATCTATTAAAAAAAGGTATGAGAGTATATATAACTTTCTTAATAATAGTATTTTTTTCGATACAAAGTTTTCAATTGTACGGACAGGATAATCAGCTCTTTTTTACCAGAACAAACAGGCTGTTGGAAGTATTGCAAAATTTGCATACTCCGGTTCCGAAGGAAGATCTGAATCTGATTAAAAAAGCTATTGCAGCAAATAATAAAAAATCAGTAATCAGTATCCTGGATAAGTATGCATTGTTACAATTGGATATAAATCCTGAAAGAAAGCTAACAGCAAAACAGGGCCAGGCCAATGCCGTATTACTGCAAAATGGATGGAGTAGTTTTCTGGTTAAAGTGGCAAATATAGCGGGTATGAAATCTTTACTGGAAATACAAAGTGAAGAAGCAAAACGGGTATATGATGGAGGTGAAAAAATATACGGTATGGGTGGTGACAGTAAAGGATCAGTTGTAACAATTGAGGATATAAAAAAACGCTGGTTGGATTTTCAGTTTTATCAGGATGAATTGATCCCTCAAAACTTATCTGGTTCAGAAACAGAATATTTTATTATCCGTTTATATAGCAGAGATGCTGGTTTAAAATCGGCTGCATTCAAGGTACTCTGTGAAACTGCAAAGTTGAAAAGCGGATTAACTGTTTCTTTTAATTGCCTGGCTGCACATCCGGTTAAACTTTCTATACTGGATGATGACCATAGACGGGCAACCGCTTCCCTTACTATTAAGGATGCAAATGGTAATATTTTTCCCAGTCAGGCAAAAAGGCTGGCACCCGACTTGTTTTTTGAGTCTCAGTTTTACAGATCTGACGGTGATACCATTTATTTACCTGATGGAACCTATACTGTTGAATATACCCGGGGTGCAGAATATTTAAAAGGGATTAAGAAATTTGAAATAAAATCAACTCCCGGCCAGGTACTGGCTGTTCAACTAAAACGTTGGATTAATCCTAATAATAGGGGTTATTTTTCAGGAGATTCCCATATACATGCTTCCGGGTGTTCCCATTATACTTCTCCAACTCAGGGAGTTAAACCGGATGATCTGATTTATCATGTAATTGGAGAAGGTGTTAATGTAGCCTGTATTTTGATCTGGGGCAGGGGATATGATTATCAGAAACAATTCTTTGAAGGAAAAGACAATAAATTATCAACCAGTAAAAACCTCATGCATTATGATATGGAAATTTCTGTATTTCCATCGGGTCATGCGGGCCATCTGGTTTTATTAAAATTAAAAGATCAGTATTATCCGAATACCAAGGAAATTGATAACTGGCCTACCTATACCATTCCTATTCTCAAATGGGCAAAAGCACAGGGAGCTGTAACCGGGTATGCACATTCGGGACTGGGGCTGGAAGTCCCCAACGATTCTTTACCCAATTATGCACTTCCTAAATTTGATGGTATCGGGGCAAATGAATATATCGTTTCAGTCACACAGAATCTGGTTGATTTTATTTCCGCCATGGATACACCACCTGTTTGGGAATTGAATATATGGTATCATACCCTGAATTGTGGATTTCGTACCCGTATGGTGGGGGAAACAGATTATCCCTGTCTGAGTGATGATAAGATTGCACATGGCAGAACTTATGTAAAACTGGATAAAGGCCTGACGTATGACGAATGGACAGAAGGTTTAAAAACCGGACGTTCCTATATATCTGATGGTAAAAGCCATCTGATGGATTTTACGGTAAATGGCATTGAAGCGGGGACCAGGAATAGTGAAGTCAATCTTTCCGTTCCGGCTACCATAACTATCTCAGCAAAAGTTGCTGCTTTATTAAGCCCTGAAAAGGATACTACTATTAAACCCTTAAATTATTATAAGGAAATCTGGTCACAAAAACCTTTTTGGGATTTGGAACAGGGAAGGATTAAAAATACAAGGACAGTTCCTGTAGAATTGATTGTTAATGGAGAAGTAAGGGCAACCAAAATAATAGTAGCTGATGGTTCAGTCAAAGACATTTCTTTTGAAACGGAGATTGATAAAAGCAGTTGGGTTGCATTAAGAATTATGCCATCTTCCCATACTAACCCCCTTTTTGTCCTGGTAAATAAAGAGCCAATACGGGCAAGTAAAAAAAGCGCTGCATGGTGCCTGAAAGCAGTGAATATTTGTTTGGCTCAGAAACAATCTCAGATCGCAAGGGAAAGCAAAGAAGAAGCAGCTAAATTTTATGATGCTGCAAGGGTTACCTATCAAAAGATACTGGATGAATCGCATGAATAATTTGCTTATGAATAATAAAAACTTTTGTTTGTGTATCTGTTTCCTGGTAGTTACTTATTGTTCCTTTTCACAACTTAAAGATTATACCAAGTATGTGAATCCTTTTATAGGTACTGAAGGAACAGGCCATACTTTTCCGGGCCCCAGTATGCCTTTCGGGTTGGTACAACCAGGTCCGGATAACCGGGATCAGGGATGGGATTATACCAGCGGGTATCAGTATAAAGATTCCCTGATCATGGGCTTTTCACAGACCCGGTCCAATGGTACTGGTATCAGTGAATACGGGGATATTTTATTACAGCCATTTACAGCTGTTAACAAAGCAGGACTTTCTGAAACCTATATTAAAAGTACTGAACAGGCTACTCCTGGCTATTATACAGTTACACTGGGTAACAGGGTAAAAGTAGAGTTAACCTGCACCGGGCGGGTGGCATTTCACCGATATACCTATCCAACCATGAAAGCCTTATTGCTGGTCGACTTGCAACATGGCCTGCGTTTTCTTACAGATTCTCTGGTTCTGGACAGTAAGGTAAAAATAGTAAATAAAACCACCATTCGCGGCTATTGCCATACCCGGAACTGGGTGGACAGGAAATATTATTTTACCATTCAGTTTAATAAGCCCTTTAAAACAATTTATTTACTATCAAGAAACCCAAAGGAAAATGCACCCCGCTATATTGTACAGTTTCATCTGCCTGAGAAAACACTATTAACAAAAATATCGTTGTCAACCACTGCTGTGGAAGGGGCTACACTAAACCTGAATACAGAATTGCCGGGATGGGACTTTAAGGCTGCTATTAGTAATGCAAAAAAGTATGGAATCATTATTTAAGCCGTATAGAAATAGAAGCTCCTTTATTGCAAAAGCAAGTTTTTTATACCTGCCTGTATCGACTGTTTTTACAACCCGCCAATATTGCAGATGTGGATGGTAAGTACAGGGGAGCCGATGATTCTGTAATGGTTGCTGTCAACAAAGAATATTATTCAACCCTCTCACTCTGGGATACTTACCGGGCAGCACATCCATTATATACCATTCTAACACCGGAGCGGGTGAACGGATTTATTAGGTCTTTGATGGCCCATGCAAATGCAACTGGTTTTTTACCTATATGGACTGCCTGGGGGAAAGACAATTACTGTATGATTGGTAACCATGCCATCCCGGTAATTACAGATGCTTATAATAAAGGTTTCAGGGGATTTGATACCACCCTTGCCTTACAGCAAATGATCCGATCCACTTCTGTAAACCATATCAACAGTAACTGGCAATTGCTCAACCGGTTTGGATATTATCCGTTTGACAGCCTCGATAATGAATCTGTATCCAGAACCCTGGAACATGGTGTTGATGATTACTGTATAGCAGTAATGGCAGCTAAAATGGGAAAGAAGGAAATAGCAGACCAATATTATAAAAGGTCCCTCTATTATAAGCATGTATATGATCCCCTTACCATGCAGATGCGGGGGAAAGACAGTAAAGGAAACTGGAGAACTCCTTTTAACCCCTTAACTGCAACTTCTCCCATGAATAACCCGGGAGATTACACAGAAGCCAATGCATGGCAGTATTTCTGGACACCTGCACAATATGATATTCCGGGTATGATGGGTTTACTGGGTGGGAAACAGCAATTTACTGCACAGCTGGATAGCTTTTTTACCATCCGTACCCCTAATCCGGATAAATACCTGGGGCAGGAAGCTATGATTGGCCAGTATGCACATGGTAATGAACCCAGTCACCATATCGCTTATCTCTATGCTTATTCTGAAACACCTGCCAAAGGACAATATTATATCCATCAGGTTATTCGTGATTTTTATAAACATACACCGGATGGTATGATTGGTAATGATGACTGCGGACAAATGTCGGCCTGGTATATTCTATCAGTGCTGGGCTTTTATCAGGTTAACCCTGCCGATCCTTCTTTTGTATTGAGTTCACCACAGATTGCAAAAGCAATCCTGCATCTGCAAAATGGTAAAACATTTACAGTGGAAGCACCGGCATATTCCGGCAGAAATATATATGCTTCAAAATATATTTTAAATAACCATCCCATTAAACCTATACCTGCCCTTAGTTATTCAGCAATTATGCAGGGAGGCAGGTTATGGGTACAAATGCAATCCAGATAAATTTAAACTACCATGAGAACCTTATACTTTATTATTTTCATCAGTTTTTCTATTACTGTATTATCACAGTCAACACCTATTCCTGAAAGATTGCAGCGTTTTCCATTTGGTGCCATTCAACCATCAGGTTGGATTAAAGAACAAATGAAACAGGATATGAAGGGTTTTATTGGGCATCTGGATCAGCTGGTTCCTACTCTAATTTATGACCCAATTTACGGGTCAGGAAGGTTGCAGTTACATAGTGCTGCAAAAGACCTGGGTAACCTGAAATCAGGTGATGCCGGAGGAGATGACCAGTATAAGTGGTGGAACAGTGAAACCCAATCCAACTGGTGGGATGGTTACCTGCGAAATGCGCTGCTGCTGAAAGACAATGCAGCCATGGCAAAAGTAAAAAAACATATCGATACCATTTTGGCTACGCAGGATGCAGATGGCTATATAGGAATATATGACAAGAACCTACGCTATCATTTTCAATCCGAGAATGGGGAGTTATGGGCAAAAACTACTTTATACCGGGGTTTGCTGGCATATTATGAATATACAAAAGACCCTGTTCTTTGGAATGCCATAGTGAAAGCAGTAGATAATGTCATGAGGCAATATCCAGTTAACCAGTCCAATCCATTCTTTGTGGATCATGGGTTTTCTGGCGGGTTGGCACATGGGTTAACGTTTACAGATGTGCTGGATAAAATGTATCAAATCACAGGTGATATGAAATATAGGGAGTATGCCTTGTTTTTGTATTTGAATTTCTCAGCCAATACCACTTCAGAAAAAGATATACAGCTTAAAAGTATCCTCGATACAGCTTACCGGTTGCAATCTCATGGGGTACATACCTATGAACACCTGCGCCCACTAACAGTTGCAGCCTATGCTTCAGGAGAATTCAGTTTGCAAAAAGCGTTGGGCATTTACCAGGGCAGGATACAGCGTGCAACTACAATTACTGGAGGGGCAATTGGGGATGAATGGATAGGAGGCAGAAATGCAGATGCCACCCATACAGGATATGAATATTGTTCTTTGCAGGAATTAATGGATAGTTATACTGTTTTGCTGCAAAAATCTGGAAACCCTGCCTATGGCGATGCGGTTGAAAATATATTTTACAATGCGGCTCAGGGTAGCAGAAATCCACTGCATTCAGGTATAGCGTATCTGAAGACAGATAATTCTTTTGAAATGACAGGGACTAAAAATGGAGAAACAGAACCGGGTAGAAACCAGACCCGCTATAAATACTCACCGGCTCACCAGGATGTTGCCGTGTGCTGTAATCCCAATGCAGGTAAAATTACACCTTATTTTATCCAGTCTGCCTGGATGAGAGCAGGGCAAGATACACTGGTTGCTGCTTTATTGGCTCCTACTGAACTAAATACAATGGTAAATAAAGTACCGGTAACCATTAAAGAAATTACCAGTTATCCATACCAGCATGATTTTAATTTTCAGATCACAGCAACTCAAAACATTCATTTTGTATTAAAGATCAGGAAACCGGATTGGGTGAATACCATTAAAACAAATGAAAAATACAAGCTTATGGATGGTTATATTATAATTGACAGGGATTTTAAATCAACAGATAATATCCGTATTTCATTTGAAACGAGCGTACAGGTAAAAAAAGATTCAAATAAAGAAACCTTTTTTACTTATGGGGCATTGGTATTTGCTAATCCTATTGAAAGTACTGAGCAGAAAGGAAGGGAATATAACCCCGGTTTTGCTGATTGGATGTATACACCGGTAACTAAAATTCGATATACAATAAAAGGAGATGCTGATGCGAAGTACCAGCAGGGAAGGATCACTGTAAACCTGCTCAATGTATCTACCGGTAAAATAGAAAAAGTAACCCTGATGCCTTTCGGGAAGACTATTTTAAGGCAGGTTAGTTTTTAATATAGATTGTTGTCTGTAAATTTATCTATAATTTTCTCTTGATGCAATACCAACTACCCTTAAAAAAGATTAGCTTTCTGATACTTTTATGCTGTTTATTGGATATTAATACAATAATGGCACAGAATGATACCCAGGAAAAAACCAATCACCCCTTATACAAGGCGCAAATGAGCTATTTGTCTAATACTGTTTATAATGGCAGAAAAGATTCTTTACCAGTTCCCTATGTCACACCCTCCTTTAAATACCTGGATAAGTCTGGCTTTTTTGTAAATACCGGTATTTCTTTTTTGGCAAGTAATTATGCGCAACGTATAGACCTGTTTACAATTGAAGCTGGTTACGAAAAAGAAATAATAGATAACCTGAATTTGGAAATTGCTGCCGAAAAGGATTTTTATAATAAAAACAGTGTTTCTGTCCGATCAGAAATTGCAGGTAGCTTAAGTGCTGACATTGCTTTTAATAATGATTATATTAACCTGAGTGCCGGAACTTATGCCATGTTTACAACAGGAAATGTTGATTATACCATAAATCTGGGCGCATCACATGATTTTAGTTTTGATGATGACCAATGGAGTATTGAACCTTCATTCAATACCAATTTTGGTACTATGAATTATTATGATAAATATATCTCCAAAAGGCAGACCAAAACAGGTAAAAAAAGCAAAGGTTCTTCTACCACAACAACAAACGGAACAACAACTGTAACTACCACCACTACAGTAAGTATGAGTAACCCTGGCCAGTTCAAGGTGATGGATTATGAATTATCCCTTCCAGTTTATTATTATGGAAAAAAGTGGGGATTTTTTTGTACGCCCACATTCGCAATACCTGAAAGTCCGGCCAGTTATAATACATCAGTAAAAACCACTACTACCATAAATGGTGTATCCAGTTCTGTGATCACAAAAACGAAATCACAGGAACAGTTATCTGATCTGTTTTTTATAGAAGCAGGGGTAAGTTTAAAGTTTTAATCTGTTTACTGATCCGAGTAAAACATAAACTTCATCTTTAATTCCAATAGCTACTTAACCTTTTGTGTAATTAGTTGGATGAAAATCATCATTCAATAGTTATTCTTATAATAATTAAGAGATAATCAGTGAATTATACTGGAATAAAGAAACTGATAAATTATTTTTTCATTATCATTAAAAGGCAGATGAATATTATACTGAATATTCTTTAAATTGGCCTGAAAGATCGGCATTCATTAATGAGAATAAGAAGTTCAAATCTGATTGTATTCTTTGGTATAAACTTTTTATGCTTTAATTCCATTTGTTTATATGCCCAATCAGTCATTCCTTCCTACAGTAAGAATAACGACAGCTTAAATACTATTGCATTTCATTATTATAACCAGCAGAAAGACCTGATTGATTTTTTTAACCATATATTTCATATTTATAAAAACAGAAAACTGGATACGGCAGTCAACAGGGATATCCCGGTATATTTTACTATTGCTCCCATTGTAGAATACACCATTGCAACCGGCTTTTCTCCCGGAGTGGTTGGTAATGTTGCCTTTAAAACATCCGATAAAAAGAAAACCAATGTTTCTTCCATTTTAGCGGCTATAAAATATACAGAGAAGCAGCAGTTTATGCTGCCCGTTCAATCTACCATCTGGACCCCCGGTAATAAGTTCAACCTGATAGGAGATTGGCGCTATTATAAATACCCGCAGGATGCATTTGGAATCGGGGCCAATACTACAGAATCAGAAAAGTATATTATCAGTTATAATTATATTCGGTTTTATGAGCAGATGATACGCCGTATTTCAAGTTCTGTATATTTAGGATACGGATACCAGCTGGATTATCACTGGCATATTAAAGAAGAACAATTATCACCGGGAATAATTACTGATTTTCAGAAATATGGTTTCACAGAGACCAGTACTTCTTCCGGTATTAATTTAAATGTTTCATTCGATAACCGGGAAAATAGTATTAATCCTAATCCGGGCAGTTTATATGCAAATCTTCAGTTTATTCAGAACAGTACACTGTTAGGTGCAAACAGTAATTACAGTTCTGTTGTAATGGACTTCAGAAAATACATTTCAGTTCCCCTGAATACTATGCTTGCAGTCTGGTTTTACAGTGTAATAACCCTAAACGGGAATCCACCATATTTAGACTTGCCGGGTATTGGTTCTGATATGTATAATAATACCGGGCGGGGATATGAACAAAGCAGGTTTATTGGAAAAAAATTTATAGACCTGGAGGCGGAACTCAGGTTTAAAATTTCCAGGAATGGTTTGCTGGGCGGGGTAATTTTTGCTAATGCCAGCTCTGTTTCAGAAAGGATAAGCAACCGTTTCGAAGTTATTTCACCGGGTATAGGAATGGGATTACGTATTAAATTCAATAAATTTTCAAATACAAATGCCTGTATTGATTTTGGAAAGGGAAGAAATGGTTCCGGTGGTTTTGTTGGAAATTTGGGTGAAGTATTTTAAAAATATTTACTTAATATTTAATTAATATAGCTCATTTGGAAGATATACTATATTTATTATCAGAATACCGGTATTTACTCCTCTATCCGCTGGCTATTGTGGAAGGGCCGATTCTGGCTGTAATCGCCGGATTTTTATGTATGAATCATCTGTTAAATCCAATAATTGTCTATCCGGTAATTGTATTGGGCGATATTACAGGAGATACTGTGTGTTATCTGTTTGGCAGGATAGGTGTTCCTTTTTTTCTAAAAAAAATACTAATTAAAATGGGTTTCCATGCTGAAAAAGTGCAAAGGGTAAAAGCTTATTTTGATACCAATCCCCGCAAAACTATTTCATTATCCAAAATTAGTCTGGGTATTGGAATTGCTGGTATTTATGCTGCAGGTGCAGTAAAAATACCCTACCGGAAATTTATTACTATTTGTCTGATTACTTCATTAATTCAATATATATTTTACTTGGGTATCGGCCTATTATTCGGAGATGCATACCGGCAGATCAGTCAATATCTCAATTTTTTTGCAGGATTGATGATCACATCCGGATTATCCATTTTGCTCTTTTATATCATTCAAACTAAACGCAGGCAATTATGAAAATTCTTTTTGTTTCAGATACCTATTATCCGCATATTAATGGTGTTTATTATTTTGTATGCAGGGTAGGGCCTTTATTACAGGATAAAGGGCATCAGATTAAAGTGATTGCACCTTCTGATAGCCGTAATGCTTTTATCAAAAAAATTGACAATCTGGACGTACATGGGTTGCCTTCTTTTCCTGTATTTCTTTATGCCAATATACGGATACCGGTATTACTGGGTATGAAGCGCAGAATCAGGAAAATTATTAACGACTTTAAACCAGATATCATTCATATTCAGGATCATTTTCTGATCAGTAAAGCAGTAGTGGAATTGAACAGGGACTTTAAACTTCCCATTATAGCTACTAATCATTTTATGCCCGAAAATATTACCGTTCTTGTTAAAAGTGTTTTCCTGAAGCAAAAACTGGAAAATTTTTTATGGAAAGGATTCTCTAAGGTATTTAATCAGGTAGATATAGTTACTACTCCTACTGTAACAGGGGTTAATATTATCAGGCCGCATATCAGGCCGGAGATTAATACAATTGCTTTGTCAAGCGGGGTTGATCTGCAAAGATTCCATCCTTCAGATGATATAGAAGCTGTGAAAAGAAAATATGGTATTCCTGATAAGCCCGCTTTGTTATACGTAGGCAGACTGGACCCTGAAAAAAGAATTGAAGAAATATTTGAAGCAGTAAAACAGGCAGGAGAAAAAATGGATTTATGTTGCATTATCGTAGGGAAAGGCACACAGTCTGAAGAATTGAAAAACCTAACCGTAACGATGGGCATTGAAAATAAAGTCATCTTTACGGGTTTTGTTCCGGATGAAGAGTTGCCGGTATTTTACAATATAGCACGTTGTTTTATCATTGCAAGCAATGCAGAATTATTAAGCCTGGTTACGTTACAAGCTATGGCCTCAGGTATGCCTGTTATCGCTGCCAATGCAGCAGCTTTAACTGAATTGGTGGATGGCAATGGCTATTTGTATGAAGTGGGAAATATTCCAGCACTGGTTCAGTCAATTGAATTCATTATTTCAGATGAAAACCTGTATCAGCAAATGCGTAACAGAAGCCTTGAGTTGATTCAAAAGCACGATATTCAATATGTGGTGAATGCTTTTGAACAATTGGATACAGAAACGATATCCCAAAAACAACATTTATCAGTTAATTAATTTAATTCTTTTAAAGGCAATACATAATCCCCTGAAACCGGAATTAGAACGTTATTCGTATTTTTAAATGTACAGGAGAAAGTTCCACTCACAGAATAATTAGTTGTGGTGTCTGTAGGATTTTTTACCAGTTTTGTAATGGCAGTTACTTTATTTACAATATTGGTTGGTTGTAATAAGGTGGTATTGTAAAAATTTAGTATACTGTTATCCTGAAGCCCAATAATTAAGTCACAATTACACTGATCAGATTTAAGAAGATCTCCACCATCAAATATTTTATGAGAACCTGGTTTAGTAGATGCAAAGTCAGCATTTTTTGTAAAATGCTTAATATAACAGTCCAGAAAATAATCTGTTACATCAATCTGGCCTACATTGGTGAGATCAAAGCTTTTATTGGCAACACAACCAGGTTCATTGGTAAGGCCAAAAGTAGCAACAGAACTGGTGGAATATTTTACATTATTGATACTAACATTTAAATGGTAGGGGTAACTTAAATCATCAGCAGATTTTTTGCAGGCAGACAGCATACCCAAACACATAAAAAATAGTAGTACAAGTTTGTGCATATAATTAGTTGAATAGATTGATTGAGATTGAAAATAACAAAAATTCAGGATTATAATGCTTTCTTCAGGTATTTTGTTAGAATAACAATGGTCTGATCGTTCACTTTCCCTTCAATCTGTTCTGTATTATCCGTCACCAGCCTGATCTTTTTCACAATAGTACCTTTTGGCGCCATAAAATTGGCACCTTTTACATTTAATCCCTGTGTTAGTATCACTGTATCTCCGTTTTGCAGTTCATGGCCATTAGCATCCATATGAATGGCTTTTTTCTCATAAACACTCACCGCCCAGTTCACCACAGATTCTTCCAGGGCAACAGAATCCATCAGCTCCACAGCCCATTCCTGGTCTTTCAACCCATATAATATACGGTAACTCAAAGCCTGTACACTGGGTTCTGTATTCCAGATACTGCCCGCCAGGCATTGCCAGTGGTTACCGGCTTCTCCACCTTCAATCAATTTCAGGCAGGTATCACATAATGCCACTTCATTTTCAATAGCATCATTGTTTTTTGGGCTCACCGCATATGCAAGTGCAGCAGTTTCTGAGCTGCAAAGTTCACAAAGTCCCTGGCATCTTTCCTGTAGTTTGTCTGAAATTTTCATCTGTAACGGGTTAATAAATTAATTGGGTTAATAATCTGAATCCGGCGCGAATGTATGATTTTAAAGTATTCTGCAGATTTATGTATTTTTTATTTACATAAATTAAGGGTATGAGAAAAGGGTTAATTTCTTACAAGTATTAATTAATTATATGGTACAAATCACCGGATTGCTATAGATCTGAACAAATTTTAAAATAGTTTGTAAGGTTTTACTGATTATTACGACTTAACCCTCAAACCGAATAAAATCCTTAAAAATTATTTAACTAAACCCTTAATTCCTCAAAAAAATGAGTAAAATTCTAATTACAGCTTTTACCCTGATCAGTACATTGGGCAGTTTACTGGCACAAAATACCCTGCCAGCCAGGCATTTTAACCTGGAAAAAGGGTTGGCAATCAATGGGTACGATCCGGTAGCTTATTTTATACAACACAAAGCTGTTAAAGGTAGCCAGCAATTTGCCGTTACTGATGAAGGGGTAACATATTATTGCTCCTCTGCCAGCAACAAAGAATTATTTCTGAAGGAACCCAAAAAATATGAACCCCAATATGGTGGCTGGTGCGCTTATGCAATGGGTGCATCCGGTGAAAAAGTAGAAGTAGATCCTGAAACATTTACTATATCCAATGGCAAACTTTATTTGTTTTACCATACATGGGTGAACAATACCCTGAATAAATGGAATAAGGATGAAATGAACCTGAAAGTAAATGCTGATAAAAACTGGAAAAATTTATATCGTTAAACTTAAAAAATCAACCTCATGAACATTAAAAACCTGGCTCTTTGGCTGTTAAGAATTATAGCAGCACTTATTTTATTTCAAACCCTCTATTTTAAGTTTACCGCACAACCGGAATCTGTTGCATTATTCAGTAAACTGGGTGCAGAACCCTGGGGAAGGATCGGAACAGGTATCCTGGAATTGATTACCGGTATCCTACTCTTAATTCCGGCTACTGTATTTATTGGTGCCTTAATGGGAATTGGGATTATGTCAGGTGCAATACTTTCTCATCTCACCGTGTTGGGCATTGTTTCTCAGGGGGATGGCGGATTACTTTTTGCACTGGCAGTTGTTGTATGGATATTTTGTATTCTAATCGCATTGTTGTATAAGCAGCAAGGTATTGAATGGTATCAAAAATTCAAGAATAGTAAAAAGAAGGCATAATACCAGCATTGATATACCCTTAAACTTTTTTATCCATGATTTTTAAACAAATTACCCATCAGTTTCAGGCGCTTGCCACCTTACTTGCCTTATTGAACGATGAACAGTTTTCACAACAGATCTCACACCTGGGTAATGCAAGTATTGGTGGGCATACCCGTCATATTATTGAATTACTGCACTGTGTGCTCAGGGGTTATAATAGTGGTGAAGTAGATTATATAAATCGTTACCGCGACTTTAATCTGGAGAAGAACCGAAGTATGGCTATGTCTGCCATTGCAGATCTGATCAATAAATTCCAGCTTCCAGACAAAAAGATGTTGCTGAAAACAGAAGAAACCGATGAAGAATTAACCTCCTGTGTAAGTACTACTTATTTCCGTGAAATAGTCTACAATACAGAACATACCATTCATCACCTGGCATTAATAAAAGTAGCCTTACTGGAAATGAAACTGGATTTAGTGGATGACAATTTTGGCATGGCTTATTCCACTATTAAGTTTAAAACTGCTGCCATGCAGGCCTGTTCAGCATAATAAAATCAATAATTGTATGTGTACCGTACTTTTTATTCCATCTGATAACAAGCTTTATTTTGCATCATTAAGAGATGAAAGTCCGCAAAGGCCCATTGCATCCTTACCGGAAATCACTCCTGGTTTGGAAATGGATTATCTGGCACCGGGGGATGCAAAGGCGGGGGGGAGCTGGATTGGTGTTAACTCTTTTGGCAATATTCTTATTTTACTAAACGGTGGATTTGAAAATCATCCACGTGCACTGCAATACCGTAAAAGCAGGGGATTAATTGTTCAGGAATTATTACAATCTCTTTTTTTGTTGGATGATTGGGCAACTTTGCTTTTGGATAATATAGAACCTTTTACATTAATTGCCTGGACAGAAGGTTGTTTATTTCAATTGGTTTGGGATGGTATCCAAAAGCATAACATTCAGCTTAATGCCCATCAACCTTTCATCTGGTCTTCTTCAACCTTATATACACAAGAAGCTAAGGAGATACGCCAGCAAAAGTTTGAGTATTGGTTGGAGGGGCAACCTGCTATCTCCAACACTGAAGTATTTAATTTTTTCAATACCTATACAGACAGTCATAACGGGTTTATGATGAACAGGAATAATAATATCAGGACACTGAGTTATTCCTTTATTGAACTGGATAAACATCATAAAGCCGTGATGCATTATCATGAATTACTAAATGGCCGGGATGTTGCTGCATCAATTGAGTTCCGGGTAAAAGTGAACCAGTAATAATCTTTAATCTAACCATGCATTTTTAAATAATGAAGCATTACTTCAGAAGAATAATTATTAAAGCCGGCAGCTGGGAGTACTGGCCAATGTGGGCAGTCTATTTTCCGGTAAGTTTTTATTATGCGTATTTATCTTTCAAAGCCAGGTCCTTTTTTTTCTTTTCCGCTTCCAATCCTTCCATTGAAAACGGAGGAATGTTTTTTGAAAGTAAATGGAAAATATTTCAGTTAATGCCAAAGGAATATTATCCTGCTACCATTTTTATTGAACCAGTTGATACTGTCAGCAACATTACTGAAAAAATGAAAGTAGCTGCTATCCAATATCCCCTGATTGCAAAGCCAGACCGGGGTGAACGTGGATGGATGGTAAAGAAAATTCATTCAATGGAAGAACTGGAAGCCTATAGAAAAGCAGTACATATCAGTTTTTTGATACAGGAATATATCAGTTATCCACTGGAGTTCAGTGTGTTTTATTACCGGCACCCCAACAGTGCTAAAGGCCATATCAGTTCAGTAACCTATAAGCAATTATTGAGTATTACCGGAGACGGGATATCTGATCTGGATACTTTGATCAGAAAGCAGGACCGTTCTTTTTTACAGTACAAAAGATTGAAGCAGGAATTAAACATTAATTTAAATCAGGTTCCGGAAAAAGGAAAGGAACTGTTGCTGGTTCCTTATGGTAACCATGCACTGGGCACCCGGTTTGTTAATTTCAATCACCTGATAGATCAGCAGCTAATAGACACATTCGATACCATCAGTAAAAAAATTGATGGTTTTTATTTTGGGCGGTTTGATATACGATGCAGGAGTATTGAAGATTTAAAACAAAATAAACATATTTCTATACTGGAGTTAAATGGGGCAGGTGCCGAGCCTGCTCATATTTACAATCCCGGATTTTCATTTATAGAAGCACAACGGGTATTAGCCAGCCATTATAAAATGATGTTTGAAGCCGCCATTGAAAATAAAAGAAAGGGATATGACTATATGTGTTTCCGTTCCTTTATACGATTGAAAAAAGAAGAAAAAAAATACAAACAAAACCTGCAGCTGATATGATTTTCCTGGGATTATTGATTGGATTCTACGGGTATATCTTTCCCGGAAATATCAACCTGATGTTTGTGGAACTCTATCGTTGCCGCAAATACAGGTCCATATTCCTGATTTTGTTGCTGGCCCTTATTTTTGAAAGCATTTACCTGTTTATTTCTTTCAGGTTATTGGGTGCAATTTCTTCAAAAGACAGGTTATTTACCTGTATTCAAAATATTTCATACGGGCTTATCTTATGTATGGGGATCTGGATGTTACTGGAAAAAACGCAAAACAGGAAAGCCACTCATCTGCATACCCTTTACCGGGGCATTATCAGTATTACTCCATCCGCAACAGATTCCTTTCTGGCTGGTTACCGGGCTGCTGATCCATTCCAAAATGCTGTTCAGTTCAGATAATACTGTTTTTTATGGTTTCTTATTTTGTAATGCAGCCGGAGCACTGGCAGCTTTTATCTTTTATATGTTATCCGGTAAGCTTTTACTGGATTACTTTAAACTGAATACCGGTATCATTAATAAAGTGATGGGTGTATTGTATATTGGTTTGTTTATTTATGAAATCAGCGGAATCTTTTAATTATATGTTTTTCGTAATTCAATCATGAAATACCTGCCAGGATTAGGATAGTTAAATCTGTATCAAAAGCGGACAGCTTATGTATCATAAACGAACTCTTTTCTTTCAGTTTATTGCTGAATCTATGCTGATCAGCCTGATATCCCTGGTATTAACTTTATTGCTGATCCATCTTTGCCTGCCGGGCTTTAATGCCATCACAGAAAAGACATTTTCTTTACCGCTTAATTCAATTAGCCTTTGGTTGGTACTGGGGATAACCTTATTCACCGCTTTTTTATTAAACAGCATTTATCCGGCTATTTTATTATCATCATTTAAACCCCTGAATGTTTTCAGGGGAGTTACCATTTTAAAAGTGAAAGACAGTTCTTTCAGAAAAGGATTAGTAGTGCTTCAGTTTTGTATTTCGTTTAAGCTGATTGCCGGAACTTTAATTATTTACAGTCAGCTTCAGTTTATACAAAAAACGGATCCGGGTTATAACAGATCCCAGCTGATCTCCTTTGAATTACCTTCCTCGGTAGGTAATAAAATGGAAAGTGTAAGTGCAGCTGTAAAACAGGATTTATTGTCACAAAGCAATATTGAGAATGTCACTACCTCCAATCAGTCAATTGTTCACATGGGCAGTATGTGCAACGGATGTATTGATTGGCAGGGACGGGATACCACTTACAATCCATCCATCCTGCAGCTTTCTGCCGATGCGGATTTTCAAAAAACCATGCAGTTGAAAATGAAGGAAGGCCGCTGGTATAAGCAAGGATTTGTGGAAGATAAACATGGATTTATATTAAATGAAACTGCTGTGCTGGATTTTAAACTAAAAGCACCGGTAGTTGGGATGCCCCTTGTTTTTAGGGGTGATACCGGAAAAATAATAGGGGTAGTAAAAGATTTTGTTTGCAGGAGTATGCATGAAACTATCGGGCCGGTGGTTATATTTAATGATGCCAGGTGGAGAAACCATATTACTGTTAGGGCCAGTGCAGGCAATCAGTCAGCCGTAGTAGCAGGAATTACTAAAATATGGAAAAAATATGTTCCAGATAGTCCAATGGAATATTCATTTATGGATGAAACATTTAATCAGTTGTATAAATCAGATCAGCAGGCTTCCTTACTGATACTGGTATTCGCTGTGATTGCAGTGGTTATTTCAGCATTAGGGTTGTTCAGCCTTGCCGCATTTGCAGCAGAACAAAGAACAAAGGAAATTGGTATCCGTAAAGTATTGGGCGCAACGGTAAAAAACATAACATTCCTGATTTCTAAAAGTTTTATAAAATTAGTCTGTGTATCAATTGTCATTGCAACCCCAATTGGATGGTGGGCCATGAATAAGTGGTTACAGAATTTTGCCTATCATATTCAATCAGGCTGGGTGTTATTTTTACTGGCTGGTTTTCTTGCATTGATGATCGCTCTCTTAACCGTTAGTTTTCAGGCTATCCGGGCAGCTATTGCCAATCCGGTAAAGAGTTTAAGAACGGAATAAATAAAATAGCAATATCAATAAATAATACCGGATTATAACGCTTTCTTATTTTCAAATTCTGATTGTGAAGTATTTATTTTTGCTTTCAATGCTTAATTTTGAAGATGCAACCAATCTCCAAAGATCCATTACACGGTAAAACACTGGAATTTATAGTCAATGAATTAGTGGCTCATTTCGGATGGGAGGATTTAGGGCAACATGTACGGATTAATTGCTTCAATAGCAATCCCAGCATTCAATCCAGCCTCAAGTTCCTCAGAAAAACTCCCTGGGCAAGAAAGGAAGTGGAAGAGTTGTATATCAGATGGAAAAGTTAAACGATTGGAATATTGAGATATTTGCAAATTTTATTGTATAACAGTTTTTCGTCAATAGGTTTGGAAATATAATCATTCATGCCAAATGCTTTACATTTCTCCACATCTACCGTGGTAACATCTGCGGTAAGGGCAATAATGGGGATGCTGGATTTCATTTCAGTACGGATATAGGCAGTGGCTTCAAAACCATTCATTACAGGCATCTGCAAATCCATCAACACAATATCAAATACATTATTTTGGAGCTTTTCAATGGCAACTTTTCCATTTTCGGCAATATCTAGTGTAAAGCCAAAATCCAATAATATAGTTTTAATTAAAAGCCGGTTGAGTGCCATATCTTCTGCTACCAGTACATTTACTTTATGTACTGTTTCAACGGATGGTTCATTTTTAATGCTGATTGCCCTTTTATTATTAGCAGTCTTATTATTTTGTACTTTCTTTTTTACATTTATTTTGCCAAAACTGAGTATAAAACTAAATGCAGATCCTTTATCTGTCTTACTACTCACTTTTATGGTTCCACCCTGAAGTTCTACCAATTGTTTTGCGATGGCAAGTCCTAATCCCGTTCCCCCATAATATCCGGATACATCTCTGTGTGCCTGTTCAAAATTATTAAAAATATATTCCAGCTTGTCCTCAGGAATTCCTATTCCAGTATCTGTAATCTTAAATTCAATGGTTACTTTTTCTGTATCTTCTTTCAGCAGACTGATATGCACTGTTATTTTTCCCTTAGAGGTAAACTTTACTGCATTGCTCATCAGGTTTAATAATATCTGCCTTAATCGAATAGCATCGCCTGTAACCATCTTCGGAATATTGTCATCATATATTTTAATTAATTTTAAATGCTTATCCTTAAGTTTTGATTCAAATAACTGAAGCATGACAGAAATGGAATCCGATAAGTTAAAGGGGATTTGTTCAAAGCTCATCTTCCCCGCATTTACTTTAGCAAGATCTAATATATCATTAATTAAAATGATTAGTGCATCTCCTGAAACTTTAATGGCATTAATATATTCTTTTTGAGTGTCATCTAATTTTGTCTTTAATACCACATTTGTAAACCCAACAATCGCATTCATAGGTGTGCGTATTTCATGGCTCATATTAGACAAAAACTGCTGCTTTGCATTTGCTGCATCTTCCGCAATCTGTGCTTTTAGTTCTGCATTGCTTTTAGCTGTTATCAATTCATCTTTTTGTGCTCTTTGTTCCTGAATTTCCGTATGGGAACCAATCCAGTTTTTTATATTATTGTTTTCGTCTTTTACCCCAATAGCACGGGTTAGATGCCATAAATATTTCCCGTCTTTTCTAAGTAGCCGGTTTTCCACTTCATAATCTTTGCCGGTATTAATAGATTCCTGCCTGAGTTTTTCGGTTTTTTCCAAATCTTCCGGATGAATAATTTTATCCCATCCATGGTCTTTTAATTCTTCAAAAGTTAAACCACTGTAATCCAGCATTTTTTGATTAAAATAATTTCTGTTGAAATTGGCATCGGCTGTCCATACTTTTTGAGGCATCAGTTCAAATATCTGTCTGAATTGTTCTTCATTATGCCGTAAAATTATTTCTGCTTTCTTTAATTCTGTAATATCAGCAATTGAAAGCAGAATTAATTTTTCTAAACTATTTTTATGAATTACCTCCCGGGCATTTAGCAGCATTACCCTTTCACCGATACTTGAAAAAGTATGTTTTACTTCAAAATCATTAAATACAGATTTTTCAGGCAGTATTTTTTCAAGTAAAGTTCTCAAAGCAGGAATGTTCCACTGTTTACTGCCAATATCATAAATTAAAACCCCTTCTGTTTCCAGTTTATTTACCAGAAAAGTTTTATAAAAAGCATTGTTTGCCGTTTTTATCCGAAGGTTTTTATCCAGTACCAGTAGTGGTTCACGTATATTAGACACAATTGCCTCAGAATAATCCCTTTCTGCAATTACCTGTTCATTCAAACTAATCATTTCCTGGTTAATAACAGTAAGTTCCTCATTGGTACTTTGCAGCTCTTCTTTGCCTGTTTCCAACTCTTCATTTAAACTCTGCAATTCCTCACTGCCACTCAATAGTTCTTCATTGGCACTTTGCAGTTCTTCATTAGCTGCTTCCTGATCTTCAGAAATGCTGCGCATATCTTCACGTACCTGCTCCAGTTCCAGCTCTAATTGCTGTATTCTAATATCTTTGTCATCCTTTTTGGATAACTGATTTCTATTAGAAGGCAGTTGCTTTTTACCAATTATATTATTATCATGAAAAAGAATTAAATAATGCGGCTCTATGGTATTTGGCAATGGTAAAGCTTCCAGTGAAATATTGTGCAGACTGCCATTTATCTGTAAAGGAATATTTTCTTTAATAACCGTTGTGTTCTGTTTTTTGGCTTTGTGCAAAATATTACGAAGTTCAAATGACAAACCATTTTTTGCCATTTGCAACAAATTATGACTGGGTTTTCCCGGTGATTGTTCTAAAAAGCTACTGGTGTTTCCACGAAAATGTAAAATATCCAATGCTTCATTTACAATCACACCAGCAGGGGTGTATTTGCGCAGTAAAATATCATCAGCCGTTTTTTGAAAATCGTTTTTTACATTTTCATTGTTGCTATGTGTATCGTTATTGCTGATAGATTGTTCGCTTCGTTCACTGGCTACATGCATAAACCTGCCAGGCACATCTTTCCGGGAAAATAATTTATCATTCTTTGCAGCAGTGGCAAAAAGGTCGGGTACTCCACTAATGGTTTCTGTTTTGCCCAGCATCAAAATCCCTTTTGGGTTCAGGGAATAATGAAAAGTGGTCAACGCTTTTTTTTGCAGGTAGGGTTCCATGTAAATAAGCACATTGCGGCAACTTATAAAATCCATTTTGCCAAAAGGAGGATCTTTTAAAAAATTATGTATAGCAAATACACACATATCCCTGATCTGCTTATTTACCTGATAACTACCATTTATTTTTGTAAAGAAGGTATGTAGCCGGGGTGTTGTTACTGCATCTAATTCGTTTTTTGTATAGATACCATTTCTTGCTTTTGTAATAGCGGGTTCACTTAAATCGGTGGCAAAAATCTGCACTCTTTGATTATCAGGTAAAAACTCTTTAAAGCAGATTGCAATAGAATAGGCTTCTTCACCAGTACTGCAACCAGCCACCCATATACGGATGGGTTCACCGGCTATTTTATTTTTTACGAGAAGCGGGAACACTGTTTCGCTTAAATTATCAAAGCTTTTAGCGTCCCTGAAAAATGAAGTTACCGGTATCAGCAGGTCCTGATATAAAATATCCTGTTCCGCTTTATTTTCTCTTAAATCTTTAAGATAAGTAGCTGGGTCTTCGTTTTTGTTTAATGCCATTCTGCGGAGTATTCTTCTGCGGATGGTGGTTTGCTTATAATACGTAAAATCGGTTCCCTTCCTGATACGGAGTAAAGAAAGAATTTGTTTAAACAGGTCCTCATTCTCTTGAGGAATTCGGGAGTTAATATCATTGTTTCCATTGATAAAACCAGTTAATTCCATTAATTTCTGTGGTATCATTTCAGGAGGAAGAATAAAATCAACTACCCCTGCCTGCGCAGCACTATGAGGCATACCTTCATAAGCTGCCGAAGCTTCATCCTGTGCAAAAGTAATACCGCCATGGTCTTTAATCGCTTTCAATCCTAATGTGCCATCACTTGCAGTGCCTGATAACACTACTCCAATGGCATTTGCCTGATGCACTTCTGCCAGCGAATTAAAGAACAGGTCAATAGGCAGGTTGCGTTCTGTTTTGCTTTTTGCAGGGCGGGCAGCAAGCAGTAAAACACCGTCTGTTGCCACCATCATTTTGTTGCTGGGAATAACATAAATATGATTGGGTTTTACTTTTATATCATCTGTAATTTCCAGCACTGGAATAGGGGTAACTTTTTGCAGCAGTTCCGGCAACATGCTTTCATGTGTTGGATCTAAATGCTGTACCAGTACAAATGCCATACCTGAATTTTCCGGGATGGCTTTCAATAATTTTTTAAATGCATCCAACCCACCGGCAGAAGCACCAATACCTACCACCGGAAACAGGTTGGGAGATTTAATGGCCGGTTTATCTATATTCGTTTTAACCTTTGTAGCTTTCATTATTGAATTATTATTCCATCATTAATAATAGAAAATTCATTTACTGCCTGTAAATAATTACATGCCTTTTAAGTATGCAAATAAGGAGGATTTAATACGGGGGTATTGCAGCCTTTTACTGTTTGGATGCCATTTTAGTGCTTCTTCAAAATGCAGATGTTAAACAAATATCCAGACAGATAAAGGTACATTAAATTAACGTGGTTTGATTTAATTTAGTAATTAGCTGTTTAATAACTTAAAACAGCTGAAAATAACAAATTAAGGAGTAAAAAGCCTTTTAAGCTGCCGGGATATAAATATCAAATTGTGCACCCTTGTTTAATTCGCTCGTAGCAGTAATGATGCCATTATGGTTCTCTACTATTTTTTTTACGATGGCCAGTCCAATACCTGTGCCTGCATAAACTTCTTTACCATGCAATTTTTGAAATACTTCAAAAATGCGTTCACTGAACTGGGGCTCAAATCCAATGCCATTATCTTTTACGGTTATATGGCAATAGTTTTTTTCCGTGGAAAGTTTTTTGTTATGTAATTTACTGCCTTTAATTATGTTACTGTTGATGATGATATGAGCTGGTATATCCGGATTTGAAAATTTGAGTGCATTGCTGATAAGGTTATACATCAGCTGGCGAAACTGAAAAGCAATAATATTGGCAGTGCCAATTTCGCTTGCATCAATAGTAGCGTGTTTTTCCAGAATGGTATCTTTCAGGTCTGCTTTTACTTCTTCAATAATTGTATTCAATTCAATTTTTTCAAATACCAGTTCTGTGGTAGCAATACGGGAAAAAGCCAGTAAATCATCAATCAGTAATTGCATCCTTCCTGCAGCTAATTGCATACGCTGAAAATTATATTTACCGTTTTCCGATAGATTTTCAGTCTCCAGTATAATAGAAACGAATGTTTGTATTTTTCGCAGAGGTTCCTGTAAATCATGACTTGATATATACGTAAATGCCAGTAATTCTTTATTAGCGATGATTAACTCAGCAGCCCTTTTTTCCTTTTCTTCATTCTGAAAAGCCAATTCTTCATTCGCAATGATTAATTCAGCAGCTCTTTTTTCTTTTTCTTCATTTTGAAAAAGCAGTTCTTTATTGGCAATACTTAATTCAGCAGCCCTTTTTTCTTTTTCTTCATTCTGAAAAAGCAGTTCTTTATTAGCAATACTTAATTCGGCAGCCCTTTTTTCTTTTTCTTCATTTTGAAAAGCAAGTTCTTTGTTGGCAATACCCAACTCAACAGCCCTTTTTTCTTTTTCTTCATTCTGAAAGGCCAGTTCTTTATGGGCCTTGATCAATTCCTCTTCATCTGATTTTTTAAAAGTTGCCATACTATTTCAATAAAAGGGTTGTTTTATATATTTAACTGCCTTGCATCGTAAGCACAAAATCTTCTCTGTTTGTTTTTGAACTTTTTTTCTGTGCAATAAGCGAAACTGTATGATTAATTATCTTTTTGAATTGTAAAAAACCGGAAGGTTTGCGTATGTAATATTTTGCTCCATTATGGTAAAGCAGGTTTACTACTTCCTGTTCAAAAGAGGTAGAAAATATTACAACCTGAAGCTGATTTAGTTTTTGATTGAGCTTTATTTCTGATAAACATTCAAAGCCATTTTTACGAGGCATGTTTAAATCCAGAAAAATAACATCCGGAAGCTGGTGCATATTTTCTGAAAGATAATCCATCAATTTTTCTCCGTCCACCACTGATTCTAGTTTAGTGGCAATGCTTATGCCATCCAGAGCCATACTGAAAAATTGCCGGTCATCTTTGTCGTCATCTGCAAGTAATATATTCAGCGTAATATTTTCATGCATTCAGTATATATTTTAAGGATCCGTTTGAGAAAGGGTTTTCAACAGCAATGGGCAATGCATGCAGGATTACCTGTTTGAGTTGTGAAAAATCACTGGGTTTATGAATATATACATCTGCTCCGCTTTTAAAAACCAGTCCTATTTTTTCCTGGGAGTTAGAAGTTGAAAACATAACAACTGGAAGGTCTTTAAGCTGATTATTTTTTTTCATCTCATGTAAGCATTCAATACCGTTCTTGCGGGGCATATTAATATCCAGAAAAATAACATCAGGAAGATTTTCCATGTTTTCAGAAAGATAATACATCATTTGCTCACCATTGTTTAAAATTTTAAGGTTCGTTGAAATTGGCAATGCCATCAGCGCATCCTTAAAGAAATTACAATCGTCTGCATCGTCATCCACAAGCAGTATATTCACTTGATTTATATCCATATAGTACAGGTGTTAAATAACCGGGTTTAAAATATTTTTATCTTCTGTTTTAATTGGTTTTTTCCCGGTTACCTGAAGTATCACATTATGAATAACCTGCTTTAGTTTTATAAATTCACCTGGTTTACGAATGTAATTCTGTGCACCTATCCTGTAAAGCCTGTTAATCATATCCTGTTCATAAACTAAATCTCTTGGGTAAGATGTGGAAAACATGACTACCGGAATATGCATCAGCTGTTCATTTCCCTTTATTTCGGATAAACATTCAAAACCGTTTTTACGGGGCATATTCAGATCTAGAAAAAGAAGATCAGGCAGATGAATTAAATTTGCAAAAAGATAATCCATCAATTGCTCGCCGTCATTAACAGTTTTAATAGCTGTAACTAATTGAATTTCATTTACTGCCTTTTCAAAGAAGAAACGATCGTCTTTGTCGTCATCAGCAAGTAAAATATTAAGCGGATCATTTTGTTTATTTGTCATTTGAAAATTTTTGAAAGCCATATTCAGCTTGCTTTCTTATTAGGGTTAAGAAATATATCCGCTCCGGACAAATCAGGGTACAAATTTGAAACTTCTTATTCGCTTAGTTATTACACGGTTAGGCAAAAAAGTTACACAATTCACACATTTAAAAATAATATATATATCAAGTGTATTCTTTAGTAAGGGCTTAAAAATGATTAATTTTGAATTCATTTAGTACAATAGCCCGAATAAAAGCTATAATTGTAAATAAACGGAATCATCCATTTCAAAATTCCATTCAATTCCATGTACATTACTATTTTAATACTTTTTTTACTGATTGTATCCGCCATATCAATATTGAAACACCCAAAGTTTGGTAAGCCACCGGCAGGGGAGCGGTTGGCAGCAATAAAAACCTCTTTACATTATAGAGAAGGGGCATTTCAGAACGAAAGCAATACTCCCGCTTTAGCGGAAGGCACCAGCTATGCAGAAGTTGCCAGAGAAGCTTTTTTCGGGAAGCCGGATAATGTTCGCCCAAAGGAATGTATACCTTCTGTAAAGACAAATCTGTTGAATCTTAACATAAAAGAAGACGTGCTTATTTGGTTTGGGCATTCTTCCTATTATATACAAACAGATCAGAAACGTATATTGGTAGATCCGGTTTTTTGTGGCCATGCATCCCCCTTTTCCTTCTCTATCAAGGCTTTTGATGGTGCGGATATATATGGCCCGGATGACATTCCCGATATTGATTTTCTTTTTATAACTCATGATCACTGGGACCATCTGGATTATGAAACCGTAAAAAAACTAAGGACCAGGGTTAAACAGGTAATCTGTGGCTTAGGTACCGGAGCCCACCTGGAATACTGGGGTTTTGATAAAAAGAATATTATTGAAAAAGACTGGAATGAAACCATTCATCTAACAGATGGTTTTACCGTGCATACAATTCCCGGCAGGCATTTTTCAGGAAGGATGTTCAAAAGAAACCAATCTGTCTGGACCAGCTTTATACTGCAAACCCCAACCCTGAAACTCTTTTTAGGTGGTGATAGTGGTTATGATACCCATTTTGCTACAGCAGGGGAAAAGTTCGGCCCTTTTGATTTGGTAATACTGGAAAACGGGCAATATAATAAGTACTGGAAATACATACACATGATGCCGGAAGAAGTATTACAGGCTGCCATAGATTTAAAAGCCAAAAGGCTGTTAACGGTACACCATGCCAAATTTGCACTGGCCAATCATTCCTGGGATGAACCATTGACTACCATTACTGCCCTCAATATAAATAATCAAATTCCTTTAATAACCCCCATGATTGGGGAAAAAGTAAATTTGAAAGACACTGCACAACTATTTACGGAATGGTGGAAAAAGATTATTTAAGTTAAATTGTTTTATTTCACAGCACTTACAGACAATTCCTTATCATTAATCAAAACCCATTTTTTACCCTTTTTCTTAAGTAAAGGTAAACTGGACAAATAATCATCATCATAATAAAAAGTATAATTTTTGGGATTTGAGTTTCCCTTCTTCTCAATGATAGAAATGGATAATCCCATATAGTAAATGCTTATATTTCTCAGGCAATCCTCGTTAAAAAAATCATTAACCGGGAAACCGGGATAAGTAGATTCAAAATATTTGAGAAACTGATCCACTTCCATTTCATTCATCTCCTTTGTAACTGACAATAAAATTCTTTCCCCTGTCTTTTTGGCTTTCAGTGTTTGTAATCCAAGAGTGTGGTCCTTTTTATAAAAATGATACCTTACCGTATCCGCTTTTTGAGTGGCAGAATCAGCTTGAATCGCTATACTGTCCAGTATTAAATTTTCCTTTATATAAGATCCGATATTTAAAACTATGGTTGGGATATTGATTACAGGTCTTTTTTTAAGAAGGCCTGGTTTAAAGTTTTCGCTAACCAAAACCTCCATGCCATAATTATTGGTTAGAAAGAGGTAGTTTCTTGAATTAATATTTTCAATAAAATAGCTGAGCGTATCCGTTTCACAACAAACATTTCTACCTGATACATCATAAAAGACGGATCTTATTACAGAACTATCTGTGAATACCGGGGAATTATAATCATCAATCGTAAAAATCTCTTCTAAAGTTCTGAATCTGGAAGTGTCATTTGAAAAAAATGTTCTTTCACTTCTGTTACTTAAAAATGTGCTGTTGTAGAAACCTAAATACTTCCACCTGGTATCTGATAGTTTTGTGGTTGTATTGCAGGAAGTAAAAACTGCCAGCAGGATAAGTAATATTATAAAAAGACATTTATTATAACTCATTGTATTTAATAATATCCGGACCTTATTTTACCTGGTTAAGAAATAGGTATTTTTCTTCTGAAATCAAAAAACTAAAAACAAAATACAAGATGGGGCTTTTTATTTTTAAAAAATATGTTTAATGTTTGGATTTTAGAAGAATTACGTAAATACTTTGTTTTTTTAAATACCAGGGATGTGTAATTCAAATTTCAGTTTAATAATTACTTAATGCCCTTTTTACATAGTAGTAATCTTTAAAAATTAGATTGTGCAAATTTCGAAATGCATAAAACCATGTTAGGCTGGATTCTTCATAAACATTCTGATTTCCTGATAAAACCCGAGACCTACGAGGTGCAAAAGCTTATTGAGGAAGGACAAAAAGTGGGTATTGAAATATTGGTGCTTCGGCCGGAGCAGATTGAGATTATTGTTAACCGGGACGATCGTAAAAGTATATTTGTAAATGATGTTTTAACACCACTGCCCGATTTTATAATTCCCAGAATGGGGGCAGGTACCACGTATTTTGCTTTAGCGTTGATCCGGCATCTCGAAAAATTAGGAGTGTATTCTTTCAATTCAGCAAATGCTATTGATACAGTAAAAGATAAGTTATACCAGTTGCAGATTCTGGCGCAATCCGGTATGCCCATTCCCAAAACTATGCTGGCTAAATTTCCACTGGATCTGGGTATTGTTGAAAAGCATATTGGATTTCCTGTCGTTATTAAAACTCTTTCCGGATCGCAGGGAAGTGGAGTCTTTTTGTGCGAAACAAGCCAGGCATTGGATGAACTGATGCAAATGGTTGAAAATACCAATCCAAATGTTAACCTCATTTTTCAGGAATTTATTAAGTCAAGTTTTGGAAAGGATTTAAGGGTGGTAACAGTGGGTGGAAGGGTAATTGGTGCCATGGTACGGAATTCTGTAGATGGAAGTTTTAAAGCAAATTATTCAAGAGGCGGGCAGATTCAGAAATTTGAAATTACTCCTGAAATAGAATGGTTGGTTCTGGAAATTTCAAGAATACTGGATTTAGATATTGCAGGTATTGATTTGCTGTTTGATACGGATGGCTTTAAAATTTGTGAGGTAAATTCTTCTCCCGGTTTTGAAGGACTGGAACTTGCCTGTGATAAAAATATAGCCAAAGAAATTATCCAGTTTGTTAAGTTAAGATTGGATATGAAAGCGAAAGGAAGATAAACTATGGTTATTTTTTTTCAAAACCATAACCAGGTTTATTTTTAATATATAAATAACCCTCTTTCAATGTAAAACCACCTGATACTACCTCTTCCGCCAGGTCAAAAGAACCATCAAGATAAATGTATTTGGTATGACAATAATCCTTTTACTTAATTGCCTGCCAGTTATATCCAAATCAAAATCTTATCAGATATTTACCTGCTTATAACCTGCCTGTAATCTTATTATTATCTGATAGTCATCTGGCCATCACCAGACGATGGCCTGGGTATGACCTGAGTCTGACCAACCCCACCAATTGGTGGGGTTACCCATAAGCAGGCCATACCCAGATCATGGTTTGACCATGGGTAATTCATAAGCTGGTTAGGAACAGATTACACTTATATTATAGCCAGCTCATCATCAGTTTAAACTGTGATAGGGCTAGTTCATGATTTTGTTTAGGCAGTTCGTCATTTATATTGATTCCCAAAAGGGAGAAATAAGACTTTTGCAGTGATGATCGATCAGTCAATTATTTATTAAAAAAAGAACAAAAAAATGGCAAAGTATAAACATGGTATCAATGGCGCATTTATCGGCAAAGTAGGGTCTGTAATTGGCAAAAATTGGAGGGGAGTGGATTATATGCAAAGCTTACCCCGAAAGTCAGCTAAAGCACCGTCGTATTTACAATTGGTACAACAGCAGCGGTTTAAAGTGGCAAAGGGTTTTCTGGACAGCATGACGGGATTGATTGCGGTCACTTTCAGAAACCTTGCAGGAAAAGCAACTGCACATAATATAGCCTTTCAAAATAATATACAGAATGTTGTGAAGGGAGAATATCCGGATTTTAGTCTGGATTATGAAAATGCTTTGCTAAGCAAAGGTATTTTACATCCAGCTGAGCAGGCAACGGTACAGTCAGCCGGTGAAAGTAAACTTAGGTTTGAGTGGAATAAAGACGGCAGTGTACATCATATGGCTGGTAGTTCGAACAGGGCCATTTTGATTGCTTATTGCCCGGAAACCAATCAGACCCATTATCATATAAAAGGAGCATTCAGGTATAAAGGAACTGGGCTGTTGAATGCTAGTCTTTTTTCAGGTATGGAAGTGGAAACCTGGATGGCTTTTATTGCCGAGGATGGGAGTAATGTATCGGATAGTTGTTATGTGGGGAGGGTGAGGGTGGAGTAGGGAGTTGGGAGTAAAAATATTGCTTAACAATGTTAATCTATAACAAAGTTCTTAAAGAAATCCAGTGATTTTATCAGGGAAATCAAACGAATGAAACTTAAAAAATAATTATTGAACGCAATGATAATGCTTTCTGGGCCTATGCTGAAAATGAAAAAGGGATTACCGGTGGCGGAGAAACTGTTCAGGAATATAAGCAGGATATATTGGATTACAAAGAAACGCTTAAAACTTTAAGCGGCTGCAATAAATTTAAATATGCAGAGGGAGCATATAAGCTGGTTTACAAATGTGATATGGAAAGTTTGTTGAATTACTATAAAGGCATTAATATTATTATTATATATTACTTTTTATTAATTATCTCAATTGCTTTTTCCAATAATTCATCTCTTCCTTCCTGTTCCCTTTGATGGTAGGGATGTTTGTAAATATGGTATAATTAATATGCGTTGTGTTGGCCTGCCATCAGGATAATAAAATCCAATACGGCTGCTCATTGTATAAATCCTACCAGGCAGGTAAAAACCTTTTACTACTGCATGCCAGAATCAACCTGGCTCTATGGAGGCGGATATATTTCTCCGGAATGATTCATTGAATGTGGGTCATGCATTCAGGGATATTAATTGAGAAGAACAATTCAGGAGATGCATCTGGGTTAAAAGGCTTATTGTTACAACATTATGGGAATTATTTTGAGAATTAGATCTCCAAAAGGAATGGTTTATTGCGACTGTATTTTTTAGTTTAATTGTTGAATCCCTAATAAAAAGCACCAAATTCTCAATGATAAAAGGACAATTCACATTTGTTGCTATAATAAAAATAGGAACCATGAGATTTGTTAAAAATTCAGCAATTATGAGAATGACTATTTTAATATTCCTTTTATCACAGTCAGTATACATTTTAAATGCGCAAAATAAACCGGATAAAGAATTTTTAAATTTTGCACAAAAACAGGATAGCCTCTTTACCAGAGCTTATCAACAAAGAGATACTATTAGCTTTCATGCTTTATTTAGCGAGTTCATGGAAAAATATAATTTATTGAAGCCTTCTGAGAAAAGGGCTTTCAATGGTTATTACTTCAATGCCAGCTACAATTTATGTTGTACTTATGCATTATTAAATAATAAAAAACAGGCTTTATATTATTTAAACAAATCCATTAAGGATGGATATTCAGACTACCTCCACCTTCAGGGAGACAGCGACTTGACTATTCTCAGAAATGAAACCGAATTTAAAAAACTAATCCAATCTTTGCGAGAGACAGCTGACTATCACTACATTTTACAAAAAGCGGCAGTATATAATCTAAATGACAAGAGAGAGGTTCCTTCATTTACCTATCAATCAGATGAACAATCAGACCTGGTTACTTTACGTAAATTTTTTAAATTAGATTCTGTTGCAGGCAGTGGAAATGAAGTTTCTAAAATACTTAACCTGATGCACTGGATGCATAACCTCATACCCCATGATGGCAATCACGACAACCCAATTGTAAAGAATGCAAAGAATATGATTATGGTTTGTAAAAAGGATGCGCGTGGTTTAAATTGCAGGGGATTGGCAACTGTTTTAAATGAGTGCTATTTGGCTATGGGTTATAAATCGAGATTTGTAACTTGCTTGCCAAAGGATTCATTAGGAACTGACAATGATTGTCATGTCATCAATATGGTATATAGTAATGTTTTACAAAAATGGTTGTGGATAGATCCCACTTTTGATGCATATGTGATGAACGAGAAAGGAGAATTATTGAGTATTGAGGAAGTGAGAAATCGGATCATCCTTAATGAACCTTTAATAATAAATGCTGATGCCAACTGGAATCATCGTGAATCACAAACCAAATCCTCTTATCTGGATTACTATATGACAAAAAATTTATACCGGCTGCAATGTCCGCTAAACAGTGAATATGATCTTGAAACCAGAAAGCCGGGAAAAGAAATAATATACTTAGACCTGCTTCCATTGGATTATTTCAGGCAATTTCCGGATAGAACGGTAGACACATATAATGGTACAAAGCTTATCTTTTACAAAACTAATAATTCAACAATATTTTGGCAAAAACCATAGGAAAAACCAGTTTATGAAAATAAAATTCTTATTTCCCATACTATTGTTGATGATGAACTGCAGTAGTGCCCAGATTAAATTTATTACTGACTCAACGCCCTCGGACAAGATTGAATGGAATAACTATTCCACTACCTATTTAAATCCAAAAAAAGAAAATACCCCTATCATCATTACAGCTATACCTTATAATGGTTTTTATACAAATTTTGATGAAGCTAATGCAGCAATGGATATGTCTTTTGAAGGGTCATTATATAGTTTTAAATCTAATCTCAATGAAACTACAAAATATTTGTATACTTATGATTCTGCCGAAGTATATTTCTTAACCCCTTTTATTAATTCAGGGAATTCAAATCAATATGAGTTTAGAGTAGTACTCAATGCAAAACTAGTCCTGAGTTCCTGGCACTCAGTAGACAAATTTACAGATATTACTTTAGGTAGTTTTCAAAGAGGATTAGGAAATTTAGGTGGTTATAAAGCCTCTTGGGGTAATTTTATATTAGTTGAATTAAGAAATAAAGCAACTGGAAAAATTTTATCAAGGGCCATTGTTTCCTGGAAAGAAGCGAAGCCTGTATTGACTGCTATCTATACTTCTGAGAATATCAATGAATTCCTGAAAACACTTAAAAGGCCATGGGATAGAAGTATCAAAACTTCAAAATTTCCTGAAAAAATTATACTTCAAAAGGGGGATGATGCTATCGTTTTTTACTTAAAAGGGGAAATCTATAAGAAGGAAGCTCTTGAATTTTCTCTTGTTAAAAATGGTGATACTATCATTAAATGGAAAGCCAATGAATATGATAATAATTTTGTTTGGCTTAAAAATTTATCACATGGAAATTATACTCTGAGGGTTAGATATGCCCGCCAAAGACATAATGTATCGGACTTTTACTTTGAAATAGAGCCTCTTTGGTATGAAACAAACAGCTTTTATTTTATAGCAGGAATTTCAACCACCATTTTACTTACCTTATTCATAACTGTATTTTATTTCAGAAGAAAGATAAAAAAAGAGGTAAGAAGAAAAGAAAAATTAAACTTTGAGCTTAAAGCTATTCGTTCTCAGTTGAATCCCCATTTTATCTTTAATGCACTGAATTCAATACAGGGGTTAATTAATAAAAACGAAATCGGGAATGCCAATAAATATTTATCTGAATTTGCTGGTTTAATGCGGTATACATTAGAGAGTGGTAATCAGGAATTTAATAATTTATTAGCGGAAATTAAAACACTTGAAAATTACCTGCGGTTGGAACAACTTAGATTCGCTTTTCAATTTAGCATTTCAGTAGACCAATCTATTAATGTTTCAGTAACTGAAATTCCAACTTTTCTCTTGCAACCCCTTGTTGAAAATGCTGTTAAGCACGGGGTGTCTTCCCTGTATGATAAAGGGAAAATTGAAATACTATTTACAGAAAAGGAAAAGGATATGGTAGTAGTAATTTCAGACAATGGAAATGGATTTAAAATAAAAAATGAAAATGGCTATGGACTGAAACTTACAAAAGGCAGGATTGAATTGCTGAATACAATGATTAAAGGACAATCTATAAGCTTGTCTATTAATACAGATCATACTACTGTTGTATATTTAACCTTTAAAAACTGGCTATAAGTTTATGTTGAAAGCAGTTATAATTGACGACGAACAAAATAATATTGATAATCTTTCAATACTGTTGGCACAATATTGTCCGCAAATTAAGGTTACCGCTACTGCTTTGAATGCAAATGACGGAAAGGAAATTATTTTAAAACTAAAACCTGATATTGTTTTTCTTGATATACAAATGCCCGGAGAAACGGGATTTGATCTTTTAAAATCATTGCCTGACCATTTTTTTGAAATAATATTTGTCACTGCCTTTGACAAATATGGAATTCAGGCTGTTAAATTTGCCGCTATTGATTATCTCCTTAAACCCATTAATATCGAGGAACTTAAAGATGCTGTACATAAGGCAGTTTTAAAAAGAGATAGCCAAAAACAAAACCTTCAATTAAACAATTTTCTGGAATTATTAAAGCTGCAGCAACAAAAAGAAGAACACCGAATTGCTTTGCCTACAGGCAAGGAAATCCGTTTTGTAAAAACACAAGATATTTACCATTGTGAATCATCAAATAATTATACTAACTTCTTTATAGTAAATGGGGAAAAACTGCTTGTATCAAAACCCATTTACGAATTTGAGGAATTATTAAAAGAGTATGGTTTTATCCGTTGCCATCAGTCACACCTTGTGAACAAGCGCTATATTAAAAGTTGGATAAAAGATGAAGGTGGATATTTATTGTTAGAAGATCTATCTCAAATCCCGGTTTCTAAACAAAAAAAAGGACTTTTAAAACAACTTCTTTAATTATGTAGTCCAGAAAAGAATCTTATAAAACGAACCATTGTTTGAGATTTGCCCTTTATTCTTCCATAACACTAATAGAAAAGTATAAATCGGTATTTAGTGTATTGTAAGATGAACGTTTATATTGAGTTATGAATAAGTCATCAGTTGAGGATACTTCATGAACCAATTGTTAAACAAAAGGACGCGGCAAGATATATTTTCAATAAACTGTAACTTTTCTACAGCATGGTACGTTTAACTTTGTTTGTAACAAAAAAGTATGTTGATGTTTTCAAGGATATATTTTATAATTTTTTTAATGTGTATAACTGTTCTGGAAGTTAAGGCACAAAGCCCTATACCAAAACAATTGCCTGCCAAACGTTTCACAGGTTCAATTATCATCGATGGTGAATTAAATGATACAGCCTGGCAACATGCAGCATTGGCTAAAGATTTTATTGAATTAAGGCCAACGCCTTTTAAAAAAGAAACGAAGGTCAACAGGACAGAAGTCTATTTTCTATACAGTAATGAAGGCGTATATATTGGTGGGTATTGCCATGAAGCTTCTAGAGACAGCATTTCAACAGAATTAGCGGGTAGGGATGGTTTTGGCAATAACGATTTTATCGGAGTGGTCTTTGATACTTATAAAGACAAGCTCAACGGATATGAATATTTTACCACTCCATTGGGCGAACAAATGGATGCCAAATTTTCGAACAGCAATAACGGTAACAGTGAAGACTTTTCATGGAATGCTGTATGGAAAAGCGCATCAAAAATAAAGCAGGACGGATGGACTTTTGAAATTTTTCTTCCTTTTTCCGCCATCCGGTTCAGTACTAAAAATATACAGGACTGGGGTGTGAATATCGTAAGGCGCAGGCAAAAATCATCGGCACAATTATTCTGGAACCCTGTAGATCCCAATGTGAATGGATTTCTTACCCAGGAAGGTTTCTGGACTGGACTGGAAAATATTAAGCCTCCTGTACGCCTGCAGTTCTCCCCATATTTTTCAACGTATATTGATCATTACCCGTATAATGACCCAGCCATTAAAAATACACATAGCAGCATTAACGGAGGGATGGATGTAAAATATGGTATCAACCAAAGTTTTACATTGGACATGACACTGATACCTGATTTTGGCCAGGTACAAAGTGATAATCAGGTATTAAACCTTACCCCTTTTGAAGTGAAATACAATGAATACCGGACCTTTTTTACAGAGGGGACCGATTTATTTACCAAAGGGAATTTATTTTATAGCAGAAGAGTTGGTGGTATGCCCATTTATCACGACAGTGTTGCCACTCAACTGGCCGGTAACGAACATATTGTGTATAATCCCACAGAAGCAAGATTATTGAATGCCTCAAAAATTTCGGGAAGAACAAGAGAACAGCTGGGAATTGGGTTTTTTAATGCAGTAACCCAGGCCATGTACGCCACCGTAGAAGATGATAATCACCATACACGCACTGTACAAACTTCACCCCTCACCAATTATAATATAATTGTACTGGACCAGAGTCTGAAACATAATTCCTCTGTGTCTTTTATCAATACAAATGTTCTGCGAAGCGGCAACAATAATAATGCTGACGTATCTGCTTTTTTATTTGATCTCAATAACAAAAAAAACAGTTATGAATGGCAGGGAAAAATTGCCAGCAGTTCGCAATGGGGGTTGAATGGTCAATCCATATCAGGTTATTCGTATAAAACTTCGATTGGTAAAACCAGCGGCAGGTTCAATTTTCAGGTAACACAGGAAATGCTGAATGACAAATACGATATCAATGACCTGGGTATTTTACCCTATAACAATTACCTGGACAATAACTTATATTTAGGTTATAAATGGGTAAAACCCACCAGGTGGTTCAATAACATGTACCTGAATTTTAATGCAGATTATATGAGGAGGTACCTGCCTTCAGATTTTCAAAGTGCTGATTTTAATATGAATGTAAACGGGCAGTTGAAAAATTTAGGCTATGCTTTTGTATCAGTATGGTATGACCCGACCGGCAATGATTTTTATGAACCCAGAACCCCTGGCCGGGTATTCAGGTCAACAGAAGCAAAGGGAATTGATATGGCATACAATAGTAACCAGGCTAAACAATACTCGTACGGGATAGAATTTTTGCATGCCATTCGGACTTTAGAAAATGGCCGCCGCTATGATATCCGTCTCTCCAATAAATATCGGTTTAATAATAAATTTTCGTTAAGTCATGATCTGTTTTATCAATTTATTAAGAACAGTGTAGGTTATGCTGATAATGATGTTACGGATATTATTTTTGGAAGAAGAGATTTGACAACGGTTGAAAATGTTGTCAATATTAAATATAATTTTACCCGGAAGATAGGCATTACAACCCGAATAAGGCATTACTGGAGCAAAGTGGATTATAAAGAATATTTTACACTGTTGCAGAATGGGGATATAGGAAAGAATAATAGTTATACCGGAAATGCGAATAACAATTATAATGCATTTAATATTGATGCAGTATTTACCTGGGAATTTTTGCCAGGCAGCTTTATCAATATTGTATGGAAAAATGCGATATATACTTCCGACAGTAATACAGACCTGCATTATTTCCCCGACTTTAGCCAGACTTTACAATCACCTCAGGATAATAACCTCTCCTTAAAAGTGCTGTTCTTTTTAGACTACCTGAAATTAAAATCAAAGAGTAATAAGAAAACATAAGTTACACTGAAACAAACCTTTCATTTTATTTGATTATTTTAACCTGATGAAAATAATTGTAAGTGATTCTTTGTCAATATTTAAAAAATCAGTTTGTATCCTGATGCTTTTCTGTATACTATGGCTACAAAAGACCAAGGCTTATGCTCAACCAGCAATATATACAGTTGCCAATGTACATTCTCATAATGACTACCAGCAGGAAAAGCCTTTTACAAATGCCTATCAGCATCAGCTTGGGTCGATGGAAGCGGATATATTTCTCTGGAATGATTCGCTGATTGTGGGGCATGAATTCAGGGATATCCAATTGAGAAGAACGCTTCAGGCAATGTATCTTGATTCTCTGGCTTATTATTTTTCAAAGAATGGGAATGTACCATACAGGGATACCAGCAGATCACTGATATTATTAATTGATATAAAAACAGGTGCTGTACCTACTATTCACAGGCTGATTGATGTGTTGCAGGGTTATCCGCAACTGATCCACTGCAATAAGCTACAGATTATCATTACTGGAAACAGGCCTGTCCCTGATCAGTTTATAACATACCCTGAGTATATATTTTTTGATGGGAATATAAAGGATGAGTATTTGACTGAAGCATTGCCTAAAATTGGTTTGATGAGTGATGATTTTCGTAAGTATTCAGTATGGAATGGAACCGGAGTACTGCTGCCGGAGGATTCTTTAAAACTGGCAAGGTATATTGATAAAATACATTCACTTAAAAAGAAAATACGGTTCTGGGCTGCACCTGACAATGAAAATGCCTGGCAGCAATTGATGCAATTAAAAGTGGATTATCTGAATACCGATCATATAGAAGAGATAGCTGTTTCCCTGAAAAAGAAACCCTGAAAATAGTAAAGGGCTCTGTATCATTCAGTTATGATTTTAGAATCCTTTAAGTTTAGGAATGCTAGCGGCCATATTACCATAATTTTATTCAACCAGTAATATTCCCTGCAGGAATGTTTAAAAACAAATCAAGCTCTTTGGGTTGTATCAAATAATTGTAAAAATCACCTGAAATGCTATTCTGTGTAATGTTTTTAAGGACACCTTAAATAAGCATAGAACTACAGGTAAATAAACGTTACACTACTCTTTTTACTGAAGCATAAATCTAACTTTATTGTGTTCAAATAGTTAGTCTTATGAAAAAGGCAACCATTTCTTATAACGACCTGATTCAGGAAAATGTGAAACAAGCATTTGCCAATTCTTTCTTAAAAGTTAAAGAGCATAGTAACTTCTATTTTACTAAATTAGAACTTACTGCAGTAATTTTTTTACTCATTAACATTATCGGAAGCAATATTATGATGATTACACTTATCAGGTACACTTCAGATTACTTTCTATTGTCTGAACTAATCCTTTCTTCTTTTATAATTGCTTTTCTTGTTTTCGGTTTTTTTTATCTCAAACAATTTAAACCCTGGATTACAGGTCTTAAAAAGCAGCATGAAGCACTTAAATATGAACGTAACCTGTTAAGGGCATTGATTGACAATTTGCCGGATTCTGTTTATATAAAAGACAGCAATAGCCGGATAATAGTTGCCAATGAAGCACAAATCAAAAACATGGGATTTGAAAAAGAAGCAGATGTTATCAATAAAGATGATTATGAGATGTACGCTAAAGAAATAGCGGATCAATACCGGCAATCTGATTTGAAAATTTTTAAAACAGGGATACCGGAATTAAACAAGGAGCTGTCTTATGTTGATGAAAATAATCAGAACCATTGGGTGTTAACTTCTAAAATGCCAATAAAAAACGATAATGGGGATATTATTGGCCTGGCAGGAATCGGGAAAGACATTACTGCATTAAAAAATGCACAGGAAAGTATGCAAAAAGACAGGAATCTTTTACGTACCATTATTGATAATTTACCAGATATCATTTATGTAAAAGACCTGGAATGTAAAAAAATAATTGCAAATCCTGCTGATGTCAGAACCTGCGGATTTAAAAATGAAGAAGAATTGTTGCATAAAAGTGATTACGACACTTTCCCTAAAGATATTGCTGATGCATTTTATGCAGATGATTTATTTGTATTACAATCGGGCCTTTCAATTTTAAACAGGGAAGAATTTTTTATTGATACTGATCAGAATAAACAGTGGTTACTTTCCTCTAAAATACCAGTAAGAAATGAGCAGGGAGCAATTATCGGATTAGTTGGAATTGGAAGGGATATTACGAAACGGAAAAACCTGGAAATTGAATTAACCGGTGCAAAAGAAAAAGTAGAGGCTGGAAGCATGGCTAAATCAGAATTTCTGGCCAATATGAGTCATGAAATCAGGACTCCGTTAAATAGCGTGATAGGTTTCTCAGACCTTTTAATGAAATCGCAGATGTCAGATACACAGCAGCAATATATTTCAGCCGTATATCACTCTGCCAATTCGCTTTTAGATATCATAAACGAGATTTTAGATTTTTCCAAAATAGAAGCGGGAAAATTAGAAATAGAAAATATCAAAACTGATATTTTTGAAATAGGGTATAATATTTCTGATGTGATCAGTTTTCAGGCATACAAAAAGAATCTGGAATTGCTCCTGAATATTGCTGTGGATATTCCAAGGTTTGTCTGGACAGATGGAATAAGATTAAGGCAGGTATTAATCAATCTGTTAGGGAATGCAATTAAGTTTACCAAACAGGGTGAAGTGGAGTTAAAAGTGGAAACTATTCAGGTATTTTCTGCATCAAAAAGGAAAATCCGGTTTTCTGTAAGAGATACCGGGATCGGAATTAGTAAGGATAATCTGAATAAAGTTTTTGAAGCATTTTCTCAGGAAGATGCCTCTGTTACCAGAAAATACGGGGGCAGCGGCCTTGGGCTTACCATCTCAAAACGTTTAATCAATTTGATGGGTGGTGAATTGTTAGTGGAAAGCACACCTGATATAGGTAGCACATTTTATTTTGACCTCATTCTGGAAACTCAGGAAGGAGAAGCTGTTGAATGGAATTATCTGCACAATTTTTCCAATATTTTAATTGTGGATGACAATACCAATAACAGGCAAATATTAAAGGGGATGCTGGCATTAAAGGGAATTCAATGTGACGAAGCTGAAAATGGTGTTATCGCCTTAAAGAAACTTGAATCCGATCATAAATATGATGTTGTTTTAATGGATTACCATATGCCGGTTATGGATGGATTAACTGCAATTGAACAAATCAGAAAAAAATATACCTCCAAAAAGCTGCCGGTCATGCTTCTGCATAGTTCCGCAGATGACAGTGCAATTAATGAAGCCTGCAGAAAATTTGATGTTCAACAAAGATTAGTAAAGCCTATTAAAATTCAGCATCTTTTTGAATCCTTATCAAAGCTGGAATATGATTATAAGCTATCAGAAATCAAAGAAAATAATATAACAAAGAAAGAGAAATTGAGCATTGATCATTTTAAAGTATTAGTGGCTGATGATAATGATTTCAATATTATGCTCATCAGCACCATTATACAGGATATTTTACCTAATGCACAGGTTATAGAAGCATCCAATGGAGAACAGGCAGTTGATTGTTATAAGCAAAATCTGCCGGATATTGTTTTTATGGATATTCAAATGCCTGAAATGAATGGATACGATGCCACAAAATCTATACGTAATATTGAAAAGCTTAAAAGAGTTCCCATTATAGCATTAACAGCTGCGGCAGTTAAAGATGAAAGAGATCGTTGTATTGGTGCAGGAATGAACGATTATGTTTCCAAGCCGTTTGTGCGGGATACTATTATAGAAACAATAAATAAATGGTTGCTTGTATAAATTATAGGAATGTCCCATTCCCGGCAATACTAATCCCCTGATGCATATCCAGTTTTAGTTCATTGGTAGGCATGGAAAGCAGTTGAATATTTTTACCCAATACATCACCCTTCAGTATATTTCCGGTTATAGTTGCCTTTTTACTGGCTTCCAGAGTGATCATATATTTCCTGTAATGAAAGGGTTGAAAACGATAGGAGCGTTGGATGGTATTATTACTGAATTGCAATCCAAAAGTGGATTTGGCATAGAGTACCGGGAAATCAAAAGGATGGAATAAGTTATTTTCTATTAGGATATTCCGGTGAAATGGTTTAGCAATGTTAGGCTGTGGAATAGAGGGACAGATACTGATGATGCCTTCGCAAAACTGGTATAAGGAACTAAGGCAGGGATCATTGAAGGTATTGTTCCGGATCAGTACATCCTTAACAGCACCAGATTCATACCACTCATTCGCATCTCCGGCAATTAAAATGGCTGATCCGCTGGACTCAAATACATTATTTTCAATAACCACTTTTCCGGGTGTAGACACGAGGATGCCCCTGGCCCGGTTACTTCCGAAATAACAATGTTGGATATGTACATTGGGAGTTTGACTCAGATTTTCGAGCGCATTGCCGGGAACCAGTGCTACGGGTATTTCCTGTTTGAAGCCAATTACAAAATGAATGGAATCGGTAAGCTGAAAGGAATCTGCAATTGCTATTCCCAAACTGCTCATCGACTGGTTTTCTATAAAATTAATGGTATCACCCGTGGATGCCCAGTGCATTCCAATACTCTGTTCATGCATAAACTGGCAGATCAGGTGATGTTTATCAATTAACTGTATAATTTTAACAGAGGTTCCATGTACATTGATCGGATCATCCATCAGCGCCTGGAAACGGCAATGGTCAACTTCAATATTCCCTTTGCAATTGGAAAAATGTAAGCCATCATCATGGCCGCAAAAGAACCGGTTCTTTTTGGGGTTGGGTATACAGTTTACTGCATGGAAGCGAAGATTAGCTGAATACTGGCTAAGGACACCCAATCCGGCTGTCTGGTAGATATTTATATGATCCAAGCTAATATTGCTGCTGTTAAATATAAAGCAGCCTGCATGGTCTCTGGTGCTATGGCGCAACACCAGGTAATTCCCAACAGCAGGTTTCCTGGTAAAGGTAAAGAGTAGCCTAACCAGTCCGGGTTGAACCTCCACAGCCTTATATCTATCAAATCCCCTTCCCAGGCAGGATGCATCCCCTGTACCGGGTACTATTAGCTTTGTATCTTTATCAAATTCCATGGCATCCCACCAGGGGCTTTTCCAGCCTTCCCCTGCAAATACCAGCTTATTATTTTCAATGGTATAGGGAGATTCCTTTGTATTAATGGCAAGATCGATATACTGATCAGTTACAGCGGCAACCCTGGCCTGTGCATTTAGTGGAATATCCCAGTCGATCTGCATATTCTTTATCGTAATTTCCGTAGAACTATCAATCGTAATAGGTTGTAAACGGTCGTGACAGACGAAATCCGCATCCATACCATCAACGATCAGTCCATGTTGTTTTTCAATTAATATAGGGCATCTTCTAAAGGGTATGACTACTGTATTGGATTCATAATATTTTTTTTCAGCGCAATCCTGCGGCCAGAAATCATACCTTCCTTTGGGGAAAACCAATACCGGATGTTTCTTTGTTTTACATAGTTCCAATGCCTGTTTAACATAAGCAACAGCATTTTGTAAGGATCCAGGTTTATAGCCAAAGTCTGTGATGCGGATGGTATCCTGTGCAGTGGAATTTGTACAATACAGGATGGTAAATAAAGCAATTAAAAAGATACGGCAGTTTGGCAGTGAACACTTGAATGGCATGAAGAAAGGATTTGAAACAAAAATATATTTTAATAAGCAATCGTGATAAAACTGCTTACTTTCATTCCCATTCTTTTCCATTTATCCTGACTGGCAACACGTACATAACAATTTTTTGCAAACAAGGTAATGGTCACGGGAACAATGGTAACAGGAATCTCTTTTTTGTCCATCCTGCTTTCCACCCATTGCACTGTTACAATGATGTCTTCTTTCACTTTTATAGTAAAGCTTTCAAGATCAACTTTAGTCCAGCCCGTTTTAAAGTTATCAAGATTGGTGATGATTTGTTTGTTACAGATCAGGCTGTCCGGCAGGTCATTTTTAACCGAATAAATATTTATACGAAATTTAATAGAATTAAAATTATTGGCAGAAATATAGAAATTGAAGTTCTTTAACAGGGCATCCGGTTTTTCAATTTTATATCGCATTCCCATTTCAGAGCCAATCGTTTCTTCTACCCCTGATTTATTATGGATGGAAACCTGTGTAAACTTACCAGTGCTTTGTTTGCCAATGATTTCAGTATTTGTTTTTGAAGGCCCTGATTGTACAATAACATCAGACAATTGTGAAATATTTTCAGCTAATTGTATGTTCTTATTGGAAGCATTCATAAAATCCCTTACTGAAATTCTTACCGGATAATATCCTACCATGCTGATTTGTAAGGTGTCGGAATAATATTCATTACTGATGCTAAAGGAAAATTTTCCCAGAGAATCTGATACTGTTCCCTGTGGTTTATTCAGAACCCCGACACTCACATAAGCCAGGAGTTGATGGGTTGATTTGTCTGATACCTGACCTGCAATTGAAATCTTTTCTGTTGATGCTTGCTGTGCAATCACAATCGAAATTGCCATCAACATGAAAATAAGGGTCATTAATGGCTTGATTTTCATGGCAGTTAATTTTTACCCATAATTACCATAATAAAACTATATGAAATGTCAACGAAAGATTAAACTTTGCAGGCACAATCAGTGCGGGAAGTTGCTTATTTATCCCGCATCATCATTAAAAGGAGGACAGCCGACCAGCCGAAATCTTCAGCTTCCTATCATTCCTGTAATGTTTTAGGCCTTTAATTACTTATTAAAAAAGAATGATTTAACTTAGGGTAAAATTTAATTTATCGCATCTTAAAAAACCTTTAATATGAAATGGTATCATTACATCGCTTGTTTTTTTGCCGGTGCATTCCTGGCAAATGCTGTCCCTCATTTTGTTAATGGCATTTCAGGAAACGGATTTCCTTCCCCGTTTGCCAATCCGCCAGGAAAGGGTTTATCTTCCCCTTTAGTAAATGTATTATGGGGGTTATTCAATTTTCTGATTGGCTATTTCCTCGTTAAAGGTGGAAGGATCAAAGAAAGCAAATGGGGAAAGCTTTTATTTTTTATTGGTATTACCGCAATGAGTGTTATGCTGAGTTTCGCATTTATTGATAAGGCCCATGGTTGATACTATAAAAAAAAAATACCCAAGTTTCACATTCACCAGGTAAAGTGGTCATTTTTACCAACAGTAAATGTGATATGGGCATTATTTTAAGCTGGTCAGACCTGTATTTATGCGCCTGTTTCTTACCTGAAACGGGCGGTAATACCTGCAGTTAACCAAACATCTTTACTGGTGATGGATCCATCACGTAATTGGTATAATTGTGCCGCTGAACCGAAATAACGACCTTCCAGACGGAATAAGACATCATCTGTTATAGTGTGATTATAACCAAGGCTGGCACTGGATAATTTAAAACCTGAAATATTGGTGACGGGAACGTTCAGAATTTGATAAGGATCATTGAAATGCTCCAGCCTTAGAGAAAATGAGTTTCCGGGAGTAAAAGTATACCGGGCAGAAATATTGGCATTCCACCAATTACGCGTTACTAAATCCTGGCCTTCCATTCTTTGCTGCCAGCTCAAATAAGCATCTGCAGAAAACGACCATTTTTCAGAGGGGGAATAGGTAGCATACCAGTCACCGAAATACCTTGTTTTATAGCCAGGATTGGTACTGGATAATTCATTTCCGACATAGGTATTAAAGTTAATATCCCATTTGCTGTTTGGTTTAAATTCCAGTTGAGAGCCAAAATCCAGCGGATCGTGTTGTGCTGCAATCACCTGCCATCCGTTCAGCATGAAAAGATAGGCTGTCCATTTACTGCTTAAAGGCAGTGTTAGTTTAGCCCCTGTAAGGAAATAAGGAGAATTTTCAGCACCCAGGCTACGTGTATAGGACAACTGATCAATAGAATAAGCATTCTCATTGGTGAATGGAGAAGAGATTACGCCGGCATCCAGCCAGATATCCTTGTCCTTAAAAAGTTTCACACCTACATTCGCTTCCAGGATGTTCTGCAGGGTTTGCCTTTCGGAGGCATAATTAGCATTCAAATAAGTTCCCCATCCGGGGGTGAAGGTAGCCCTGACCCTGTCTGAAGTATATTTCAGGCTTATATAAGCCAGGTTTACATTGACCTCATTGTCTCTGTTGTACGATACAAAATAAGGGTGATTGGCGTCTTTTGGATGATCAAAGGAATAAGCAAAATAGGCATCCACATAACCTTCCACCGATAGCTTTCCCTTGGGTAGCTTTACAGACAGGGACGATGAATCAGAGGGGTTTTGCGCCTGGCCCAGGAAGAAAAGAACGAATATCAGGATAAAAGTCAGCAGTGTACATTTCAGTGTTTTCAGGAAACCTGTTAATTGAAATAGAGAAGTGTTTAACATAAGTATAAATTTAATTGGTTCAGGGTATTTGCAAACAAAGCACCAATCAGTATGACAAATGGATAGATAAGCGTGTTAAAGTTTGAAATTCAATTAGTTAAGTGGATATTTAATTTTTGTATCCTTTAAGTTTGGCTGTGAAAAAAATGGTCAAAATGAGATGATTTTTCAAATTGGAAAGCTTATGAGGTAAATAGGTAACTTATGCACAGCAAGCTATCAATTATGAATTTTATGAATAAATGCTGATGGGGGTAATAAGTTTATTTAATTAATATACCTGATCCTGAAAATTTACTTAAATTAGTAGCAACCTTTAAGCCATATGAAACTTTTTTTAATGCTACTTCTGTGTTCCTGTTTCTATATGAAACAGGTAAACGGGCAGGAAAATAATGAAGTGATAAAGCCAGAATTAATTACCCAGATTCCCCGGGATATTGAAGGGTGTACCGGGCTGTTTACCTTTGATATAACGGATCTTAAAAAGAAAGCTTTTATCATTGAAACCGACCTGCGCCAGACTGCCTATATTAAAATGAATGGGAAATTAATTAAGCTGAAATTGCTGAATAATAAAACCTTACCTGGAGAAACTTATAAATCCACTTATACAGGAGAAGGATATACCGTTATATTAATTTCTAAAACCATCAGGCAGATTGATGTTGAAAAATCGCTTGATTCCGGAACACTGGAAATTATAAAGGACAAACAGAAGATTAAAGTTAAAGTTCATGGGATTTCAGGTTGCTGATAACCAATCCTGATAATTCACCATGGAGTATTCCGCTTAAAGAGGTATTTTATTTACCTTAAAAGTTGGGCTTTACTGCTATCTGATCAGTACAACAGTGCCTTTTTTATAAGACAAAGCTCCATTACAGATAAATTCCAGGTACCATACAAATACATTGGAAGTGGCTTTATTGCCTGCAGACACGATACCACCGTCCCATCCCTTTATATCATGTATTGGTAAGTTATAAGTACTGTAAACCACCTGGCCCCAGTTATTGTAAACAATAAACTTTTTAATAACGGCATCAGATTTATCAGGAGAAACAGGCCGGAAATAGTCGTTTTTCCCATCACCATTGGGTGTAAATGCAGATGGGACATATATATTTCCTTCATAACAATACACTTCCAGTGTCAGGCTGTCTGATGCAAAACAGTTATACTGGTTTGATACCGTTATTTTAAAGGTTTGTGTGGTATCTGAAAGCCATGAAATAATTTTTTCTGCAGGATTCAGAATAGAAGTACTGCTTTGCCAATAATAAGTTTTTGCATCCGGTGAGGATTCAGCAGTGAGTACCACATCCTGACCGGGGTATAATGGAGGAGTATACTGAGGTACAATTTTAACGGTAGGTATCGGATCTACTTTAATAAACACATCTGCCGATTTATTTGGGCAGGCATTATTGCTATAAGCAACCAATACATAATCGGTGCTTGCTCCCGGGGAAATAGATGTGTTTAATAATGCAGGATTGGTAATACCGCTTGCAGGAGTCCACAGAAATTTCGGGGCATTACTGGCAGCATTCACATGAAAACTGTCGTCCATACAGATTTCGCCACCTTTAACAGGAGATAAGAATATACTGTCATCTTTTTCAATATGGACACTGTCGGTATTGATACAGCCCAGAGAATCTGTAACGGTTACAAAATAAGTAGTAATTCCAACCGGTGGATTGGCAATGGTAAACTGTGAAGCAGGAGATGATAGGGATTGAGCCGGAGACCAGGCATAAGCAGCTCCATTATAGGCCCTCAGTAAAACAGTTTTATCAATACAGATACTGGTATCCGGGGCAGCATTGGGAATGGGTAAGAGGTGGACAGTAATCGTTTTTGCAGTATCAATTGTGCAACCATGCACTGTACTGAGTTTAAATTCAACGGGTACTAAACCTGCCTGGTTAAAAGTAAAATGCACTGAATCCTGGTTACTTTTTGATATGCCGTTCAGCAGCCAGTTTAAAGAGCTGATACTATCTTCTGTGTTGATAACAGCACTGAAAACAGCGTTTGAATTTAAACATATTTGATGCACTCCTGAAAGCTGAATGGAAGGTTGGGCATAAACTTTTATGTTTTTAGTATAATTACTGATACAGCCATAAGTGGAATGAACCGTAAGGGAAACATTGTAGTTATTACCTGTTGCGTAACTAAATACAGGGGGGCTGTCTGCATTACTGAGCCTTCCATCACCCAGATTCCATTGACTGGATAAAGAAGAAAATGAAGGCTTCATGGAGATATTGTTTAGCGAAATACCTGCATTTACACAAACACTATCCGGTATTACCGTAAACATTGCTTTGGCTGAATCTACAAAAATATTAACAGATGCACTATCTCCGGTACTGCAGCCATCTACACTGGTAAATATGATACCTGGCTGATAGATTCCACTTTCTTTATAAACATGGGTGATGATACTGTCAGATTTTCCAAAATCTGTAGTACCATCTTTAAAATCCCAGGAATAAGAAGTGATATTGTATTGATTGGTGATCCTCATCCTTATCGTATCGGGCTTACATCCGTGATAAGGTGTATCTATTTGAACAATGCCAAATGCTCCTTTAACATGCACTGTTTCCTGTGTGGATGCTGTACATCCATCAGGGCCAGTAACCAGTAAGTTTATTGTATAAGTACCTGGCTTGCTGTAATAATATTGAGAGTTTTTTGTGTTTTTGGGCAGGCTTCCATCTCCAAAATTCCAGGAGTAGCTGTAGGCATAGTCTGAACTGTCCGTAAATAAAATAATATTGGGCCAACAGGCAGCTGTGTCACTGATAATCATCCGGGCAACCGGTGATACTGAATTAATATAATTGATTTTAGTCATGGAATCAAGGCAGCCATTAAAATCTTTTACCACCAGTTTAATGGTATATGCCCCATCCGTTGGATAGGGGTGTTGAATAAAACTGTTTTGACTGGTGGTGCCATCTCCCAGGTTCCAGGTATAGGTTGGGGCAACAGCATTTGAATTATTATATATCGTAACATTACCTAATCCGCAATGAATGGTATCCGGACTGGAAAATAAGGCCTTCGGATGATACAATATAACCGGAGCAATAATGGGGGTAGACCCGGTACAACCTGCAGAATCGATTACTGTAAGAAAAGGCCGGTACACAGTTTCAGGTATTCCTGTTCCCTTATAGGTATAATTAAATGCGGAATTATTTAAAAGAGTATCATTTACAGTACCATCGCCAAAATTCCAAATCCATTTAAGTATAGGAATATTATTGTTTAATGCGGAACTGTCTTTGAAAAGCACATTCAGTATGGAATCGCAGGTTGCAGGAGGCGAAACGGAAAATGCCGCATGAGGACCAGAAACATATATATTCTGAACAGGTGAAACCTCCTGACAACCAAGTATATCATTAAATGAAACAAAAACCGGAAAACTGCTATAATTATGATAGGAGTGGGTAACAGAATCCTGGTTAAATAACAGGCTTCCATCACCCAAATTCCAGGTAATCATAGTAATTGATTTCAAACCCGCAGAATCGATGCCGGTTAACTTAAACGTACCGGAAGCATTGATACAAATGCTGTCTTTTACTATCGAAAAGCCAGCAGTTATACAGACTATATTTACAGTAAAGGTTGAATTTGTTTGTTTCCCCGCGGTATCCACTCTTGACAAATGAAGGGTATAATTATGAATGGTATCCGGGTAAGTATGCGTGATTAAGGCAGGAATATTGGAGTTTAAAGAAACACCATCCCCAAAATCGATAGAGGTAACTTTTGAAGCGGAAACAGTATCCTGAATGGTAATTACATTACAGGGAGAACAGGACCTGGAGATAATGGGTTGATAATTGCAGGTATCTGCTATAAAAATGATGGCAGTACTTTTAACGGTACAGCCTTTATCCCCGGAAATAGTTACACTGGCAGTATCGGTACCCCATTTATTGAAAGTATGGCTGATTGATGCTGTATCTGTTGTTACAGGATTACTATTGTCCCCAAAATTCCAGGTAAAACTGGTTGGTTTATTGATAAATCCAAATGTACTTGCAGAAAAGCTGGCAATTACCGGAGGGTTACAGGGTGAATTAAGATGATAATTTAAATTGGAGATAGGGGTATAGATCTGGATACTGTCGGTCATTATAAACGAGCCGGAACAACTGCCGGGTTGCGTGGTATCTTTTGCAGTTAGGGTAATACTGTAAGTGCCATAATTTGTATAGGTATGAGCAGGGTTTAAATCTGAAACCAATGGAGAATTATCCCCAAAATCCCAGGTATAGGAGAGATTGCTGCCCTTTGTTACATTAGCAGGTTGCACTTTAAATGGTATGGTACAGCTTTTGGATACATCTAAAGTAAAAAGCGGTTGTGGTGCAGGATTTACAAATATGCTGCTTCTGGCAGTGTCTGCACATCCAAGGTTGTTATTGGCAATTAAAACGATATTTTCTTTTCCCGGATTATTAAAACTGTATTGCACATTGTTTCCGGTTAATGGGGTGACTGAATTTCCAAAATACCAGTACATACTGGTATTGACAGGCGAAACAGTACCCGAAAAACTGATCAGGTTATTGGAACAGACCGTATCTGTAAATGGAGTAATGGATACAGTGGGTTTTCCGATTGTTACAGCAACAGACTGGCTGGCAGGTTGGCAATACTGTGGAACAGTGGTAGTGAGTGATATGGTATAATTGCCTGGCGTAGAAGTGTAAAAATGGGCAGGAGGGTTTATAAGTGCACTTGAAGTATTATCCCCAAAATTCCAGTTGAAATTACTGGCATTAGTACTGTTGTTTACGAGTGTAACTGTTGCAGAATCTTTGCAGCTGCTTAAAGGGCTGGCTGTAAAACTGATTACAGGTTGTGCAATTACCCGGATAAAACCAATTGAATCGGCCACTGTACTTTTGCATCCCCAGTTATTGGTGACATATAAACTGATATCGTAATTATTCAGGTTATTGAAAGTGCCAACCGGGTTTTGAGTATAATATAACTGGTTGTTCAGTTTCCAGACCCATTGTGTAATAGATCCGGTAGCTGTATAGGATGAATCATAAAATTGAACGGATAAAGGAGTGCATCCGGATCTTTGAATAGCCCTGAATGCAGCGGAAGGTATCGGGTTTACCACCAGGTTTTTAGTAACGGTTTGAATAGAGCCATCGTTAAAGGTAACCGTAAGCGTAATGGGATAGGTTCCACTGGTATTATACTGATTGGATACGGATGATGTATCCTGAGGGAAAATACCCTGCCCTAAATTCCAGCTCCATTTAGTTACGGGTTTTCCATAGGAACTGTCTTTAAATGTTGCCGTAAGCGGCGGGCAATTGTTAGCTGAATTAGTTATTATCTGAAAATTTGCGGTTTGACTGCCGGCAGAATAATGTATTAACAGGAAGGGTATTATATAAAAAGCATACCCCCATATTCTTTGTAATGAAGGATGTGCCTTTTCTAAAAAAAGAGCAAGGTTGAATGTATTAATCTTTATAAACCGCATGTTGTTGTATCAAAGGGTTGTTATAAAATTAATACTTAATCTTTTTCTTCAGTATTTTTTATTGGTTTTACAAATGCAGCACGCACCGGAACAGGTAATTTGGCATTTTCGCCTTTAATACAAGCCCAAAGCATCCTGTTCATAATTTCATCAGGAACAAGGTCGACTTCGGAAAAATTCAACCCTTTAGCCATAGCAGCCAGTTTTGTTCCCCCGGGGTTTATATCAGTTAAATTAATATTGGAAGGAAGGCTGTTAAATACTGTTTTATCTGGTTTATTACTGAAACAACGCCACATGGGATTTGCAGCAGCATCATACTGGCTCATGGGAGGTAAGCCAAGAATCAGCTCAATGGTTCTAACCATGGAGGAAGTAGAATACATGGTATGATCCACATAATGGCGTTTAACAAAGCCCCCTGCAATATAGGCGGTAGTCCGGTGTGCATCTACATGATCCGGGCCGTTTTGCGCATCATCTTCTGCAATAAAGATCACCGTATTTTCCCAAATAGGACTTTTGCTGATATGTTCCACCATCAAGCCAACAGCTAGATCATTATCAGCAACATGCGCATATGGAGTAGGCCTGCCGGGAGCAGTTCCCTCTGTATGGTCGCTCAGCAATCTGAATGTGTTTAATCTTGGTACCGCATTTTGTTTTAACAATGAATCAAAGTCCTTAACCCAGATACGGTATCTCATGGTATCAGTATCTTTCAAATCTCCTGTTGGATATTCTGGTGTGAAATGGTTTTTCAATACAGGTATCCTGGGTGTGTTATCTGCATTCACAAATTCTCCATAGGTCCGGTAGCTTACATTAAACCGTTTTGCAAGATCCCAAATGAATATTTTATTCAGAGCCGTTTTTCCAATTGCCCCTCTGCCTCTGCCCCCATAACTGGTTGGCCAGTTCTTTTCCATATAATCTGTTGCATAAGCACCCATACACCAATCATGACCATCAGCACTTACTTCTCCGTCTACATAATAATTATCCAGCAATACAAAATTATCTACAAGTGCATGCTGGTTGGGTGTGATAGTTCTTCCGAATAAAAGAAGGCTGGTATCACCATTGCCTTGTGTAAAATCTGACAATACCTGATCATAAGTTCGGTTTTCTTTGATAATATAAAAAACATACTTAATAGCAGAGGTATCCCCAATTTTGCGTGGGATAGGATTACCAGCTTCCCCATCTGCAGAAATTTCCTGTTCTTTATTAAAAGGTGTATTGTGATAAACTGCCTGAGAAAAAACAGATAATTCTTTTTCAGCAGGCAAAGGAATAATACTTAAAGTTCCGGTAAATAATCCACCGATATACTGAACTTCCTTAGGCTTTAAGGGGTCGGCCCCATGCAGCAGTACCATTTCTTTTTTACTGATAGGGTTTGGCCCGTTAGGGTTAGGAAAGGAGGAGAACCCTTTGCCATTTGCCACATATAATTTGTTATCAATAACCCTTACCACCGTAGGATACCAGCCTGTGGGTATAAATCCGAGCGAATGGCTGGAACCGGGTTTACTTACATCAAAAACTGCCAGGCAATTGTTATCCGCATTCGCAACATACAAAGTTTTGTCATCATCAGCCAATGCAACCGAGTTACTGGTGGTACCACTAAGCTCAGTAGGGTATACGGCTGTATTCAGTGTTTCCAGCACCGCAGCTGTTTTAAGGTCAATAACGGAAACCGTATTGTCATTCGCATTTGAAACATAAAGTGTTTTGCCGTTATGAGAAATAATCAGGTCATTAGGATTATCTCCTACAGCAATTGAATCGATTAATTCGTTCTTCCTGGTATCAAAAGTTACCACTTTATCCCTTCCCCAGAGGCTGATATACAATTTTGATTTATCCTGCGACAAAATACAGGTATAGGCTTCGGTGCCTAATTCTATTTTATGCAGAATGTTTTTAGTTTTCAGGTCAATCAGATAGAGGCTGTTATCCTGTTTGGTTACAACGTATAATATTTCTTTTTTGTCGTCCAGGGCAATACCGGTAGGAGAAATTGAAGGTGCATTTTTTTGCCTGCCCCAAGCGCCGCCCAACCTGATCGTATCGCTAACAATCAGTTTGTTATTTATTATATCATATTTCAGTATCCAGTTATTATCACCACCGGATACATAAAGTGATTGTTCATTGTCACTAAATACCAATCCGCCCCAGGCTTTGCTGATCGTAACTTTATCTAATTCTTTATCGTTTTTAGCATCTAATAACTGAATACTTTGTGTGCTTTGCCCGTTATTGGTTACAGCAGCAAATTTATGGTTCTTACTAACGGCGATATTTAATGGAAGATCACCTAAAGGCAGACTTTTCCCAATGGGAGTCAGGGACCAACCATTTGGCAGTTTTACCCTGTTTTTTTCTATTAAATGAAGATCCTGACCCTGAACCAAACTTAAAGCAGAAAACAGGTATGCGAATAATAGGATTTTTAACTGGGACATGTTTTTAATTTATAACCATAAAACTAGCGTAGATATAATGTGAAATCAGCATCATTGTATTATTTTTTTATAAAATCGGAATGATTCAATAAAATATCAGCTATAGCTTGAAAAACGGCTCTTCTTATTTCCATTTCAGGGTATTTACTGGTAGGTTGTTGCAAATGCAAGTGTGACTAATTGTTTGCTCAAATTATTTTGGGGAATCTCATTATATTTAAATAAAAATGCGATTTTTAATTCCTTTAAGGGTTGTTGATAATATTAATCAATAAGGCTATTGTTATTAAACTTAAGAAGAAACGATGATTATTTCTGTTAGAAATTTTACCGGGATTTTAATATACATGATATTCAGTATAGTACAGCTCCATGCACAAACAAAACCTTTCAAAAAAGGGATTGTAACAGATGAGTTTATTTATGAAAAGGCGGCCTTTCCGCAGGCACATGCTGCTACAGTTGCAGAAACTCCGGAATGGATCATTACAGCATGGTTTGGAGGAGCTTATGAGGGCAGTAAAGATGTCTGTATTTATACCAGCAGGAAGGTAATGGGAAAGTGGACCAATCCGGTGATGGTTGCAGATGGTATATTGAATGATTCTGTAAGGTATGCCTGTTATAATCCTGTTTTGTATTATACCCCCAATGGAGAACTATTATTGTTTTATAAAATAGGTCCCAATGTAGCAGGGTGGACAGGATGGATGATGAGATCCCATGATAATGGTTTAACCTGGAGTAAAAGAGAATCTTTACCTGATGGTTATCTTGGCCCGATTAAAAATAAACCTGTATTGGTGAATGGGGTATTGATTTGCCCCTCCAGTACAGAAAAAAATGGCTGGAGAATTCATTTTGAATATACGAACGACTGGGGGAAAACCTGGAGCAAATCGGATGATCTTAATGATGGTAAAATTGTTTCCGCAATTCAACCCAGTATACTCACCTACAGCAATGGAAAATTACAGGCACTGTGCAGAAGTAAAAATACCACTATCAATCAGGTATGGAGTAAGGATTATGGAAAAAACTGGAGTTCTGTAACTGCAACTTCTTTGCCCAATAACAATTCGGGTATAGATGCTGTTACATTGAAAGATGGGCGGCAATTACTGGTGTATAATCATGTAAAGCCGGCACCTGGTCTTCAGGATGGTATTGGAGCAAGAACCCCTTTACATGTAGCAGTATCAAAAGATGGAATACAATGGTATGCAGCATTGGTATTGGAAGATTCTCCGGTAAGTGAGTATTCGTATCCATCAGTAATCCAGTCGAAGGACGGAATGATACATATTGTATATACCTGGCGCAGAGAAAAAATAAAATATGTACAAATCGATCCTTCGAAACTGGAATTGAATGAAATAAAAGATGGGAAGTGGCCAGGTTAATTAACAGCCTTTTGCCGGGTATCAACTCTCCGTTGTTTTTTATTTATTTTCCGCTGTTTTTTGTCCACTTTAACCTGTTTTTTATCCATCTTATGTTGGGTATTATCGATCTTTTCATTTTTCTTGTCATCCCTTTTCTGGACTTTATCCTCTTTTCTGGTAGGGGTTTGATCCTGAGCAAATGAAGTTGTAGCTAACCCTATACTGACGATTGCAGCTATGATTATGAACTTTTTCAGATTTCTGTTTCCGGTTTTAATACTTGTCATGCTTTTTTTTATTAATTTTTTTGAATTATTACAGTATAAAGGTGTGGCTTCCTGAAAACATAAGTGTTACAAAACACATTAAATAAGTTACATAATTAACATTTGATTTCAATTCCGGATATTACAGGCATTGAAAACAATCATTTAAAAGCCAGTTTAAATAAATAACAGGGCTTTCTCTTTTTTATTTCAAACAATTGAAACAAAATCACAACAGCAATTTTGAAAACATATTATGTATATTATATTTAGTAGCAAATATGTAACAACCTGCTTGATAATATATTTCAATTTTGTATTTCCAACTTTACTGACAAACAATGGCTTGGCAGGCAGTTGTTCTTTGATACCAATCTATCAGAACCGACAGGTATTGCAGGCGTACCAATTGGTTGGCCGATCAATTGCCGAATACGAAAGGTCCGGATAGATGAGCCCGTTCAATTCCCTATTCGACATATTCTTATTAACTGGTAACGGATTGAATGCACAGGAAACACTGACCGACACAAAGTAGGAAAAAGCAATAATGTGCATAAAAAAAGGCTTCCACTCTGGAAGCCTTTTTAAAGGAATTATTTGTATTTATTTAAAATCTGTATCAGGAATATTTGTATTCACTTTTATTTCTTTTACCTTAAAATCAATGGTCTGTCCACCCATATCTGTTTTTCTTACAAATGCAAATTTAATACCGCTTATTTCTTTGTAATCACTAAATTCTACTGTAGAACTTGTTACGCCTTTGTTTTCTATAACCTCTTTTACTTTTAAACCTGTCTTCTCGTCAAAATAATCTTTTATTGTTTTGCCGTTATTGTGGGTGATGTTTACAACATAAACATAGGCATCATTCAGTAATTCCAGGTTTGAATCAAGTGTAAGAGTATATCCATTTTGTGGATAGTATAATTCAGGAAAAATAACTGCTTGTTCTTTTAATGATTTTTTGATTTCATCCGTAACAGGAACAGCCTGGCCGTTCTGATTAAGCGAAACCTCATCTCCACTAACCACAATATGCGCAGCCACCATATTCATCGCCGGAACAGTAACTTCCTGCAAATATTTATCAGGAGATTTTTGTTTTGTAGTAGCAATAATTTCTATTCCCTGAACGGACCCTGTTGCAATGATGGAAAGATCAGTAACAGATTTTAATTGATCTGATCCGCCAATTGACTTGATATAATTATTGATTACATCATTTGCTGAAACGCCAACTGCCACCGCTTTTGGTTTAGCTGCCTGCCATATATTATTTGCAGGATTAAAATCAGGGAAAACATGTTCCGGATCAATAATAATACTGGTGATTTTTGAAGTTGAATTATAATGTAAAGTAAATGAACTGCCACGTTGCCAAATTTCAGCTGGTAAAGTGATGGTATCAGATTTTCCATTTTCCTGTTTGATATTCAAAATAACAGGCAAGGCCATTTCTTCTAAATTTTCAATGGTAATCATGGCACCTTTAGTAAGATCACTGCTTAAATATTTTACATCTTTTACACTTTGATCCAATTTCCAGTTATTTAAAAACCATCCCCTCCAAAACCAACTAAGGTCTTCACCACCAGCATTTTCCATTGTTCTGAAAAAATCATCAGGTGTGGGATGTTTGAAAGCCCAACGTTTTACATAAGTCCTGAATGCATAGTCAAACCTGTCTACCCCTAAAATCTGATTGCGTAAAATGGATAGTCCCATACCCGGTTTTGCATAAGCTGCAATACCTAAGGACATCGGACTTAAAACATCGGGTGTATTTAAGATAGCTTCAGATGCAGGATTGAAAAAATATTTAGCATTTTTTTGCGCATCTGATTTGGTAAAATATTCCCCTTTATTAAAATCTTTGGTATCAACATCATTAATAAAAGTATTGAATCCTTCATCCATCCAGGCAAATTTCCGTTCATTAGAACCAACAATCATCGGAAACCAGTTGTGCCCGAATTCATGATTGGTTACACCCCATAATCCACCTTTTTTAGCACCAAGCTGACAAAATACAATTCCGGGATATTCCATGCCACTTATATTACCGGCAACATTGGTTGCAACGGGATATGTGAATTCAAACCATTCCTGTGAATATAATTCAATACAATTTTTTACATATTCAGTTGATCTGCCCCATCCATCTTTACCAATACTTTCAATAGGATACACTGATTGTGCCAATGCTTTTTTACCGCTTGGTAAATTAATTCTGGATGCATCCCAAATAAATGCTTTGCTGGCTGCCCAGGCAACATCTCTGGTATTTTTACAGATAAAATGCCAGGTAAGACTGTTTTTAGAAGGATGCCAGGAAGTGTTTTTCAGATTGGATGAATCTTTGATGATGATAGTGGAATCGCTATTTTTTACCTGATTTAATTTGGCGATGGTACCTGATGTATATACTTCTATGGGGTTCTGTAATTCGCCTGAACCCACTACCAATAAATCGGATGGGGCTGTAATGGTATAATCAATATCCCCATATTCCAGATAAAATTCTGAAGAACCCAGGTAAGGAATAGTATTCCATCCCACCACATCATCATACACACAAAAACGCGGAAACCATTGTGCAATTTCATAGATCCAGCCATTCTTTGTTTTAGTTCGGCCCATTCTGTCGGTACCATATTCAGGAACAGAAAAAGCATAAGTAATCTTCAATTGAATGGTTCCGCCAGTAGATTTTACGGCATCTTTTAAACGAACCTGCATCCTTGCATCGGCAATGATATAATCTGCTTTTTCAGTTTTACCATTTGAAATAATTTCTACAGATTGTATTTCATCACCCTGGGTAAAATATTTATTCACAAAACGGCCACCCTTAACATCTGCGGTTGCCTGGCCACGGGAATCCTGCCTGTAAATATTCTGATCCAGCTGTAACCACAAAAAAGGTAATTTATTTGGGCTGTTATTGGTATAATTAATCACTACAGAACCGCTTACTTTATGTGTTCCGGTATCTAGTGTTGTATTTATTTTATAATCAGCACGGTTTTGCCAGTATTTTGGCCCCGGTTCTCCGCTGGCAGAACGGTATTCATTTCCATTGTTTGTATAAAACAGTGGTGTAAATACTTTATGCTGATCGTATTTAGACAGAGCTGCACCAGTTTGTGCATTTGAATGATAAACAGCAATGGTTGTTACAAATAACAACCATTGAAAAATTGTCTTTAGTTTCATGATAAAAAATGATTAATTGTTATTGAAAATACGGAGGTATTTTATAAAAGCTAACAATAATTTGATAAACGGGAAAATGAATCTATAAAAGTAAGCCTGGGAGGCTTTTTTATAATAGCAAGGGTTAGAAGCGTACCTTTAGTTACCTGAATACACTAATCCAGCTTGCCGGAGCCTTTACTTCTTAAAATTTAAATACAGAACAATGAAAAGAAAGATATTTACCTGTTTACTATTTGCATTTGCACTTTTAGTGGTGCCATCTGTAAAAGCCATTACTATTACCCGTGTAGAGCCGGAAAACTGGTGGGTGGGTATGAAAAATAAAACATTACAGATACTGGTTTACGGGCCAAATATTGGCAATGCCAAAGTAGCCATACATTATCCAGGAGTTACTATAAAAGAAGTAGCTAAGGTAGAAAGCCCGAACTATGTTTTTGTGTATATAAATATTGCCCAGAATACAAAACCGGGTTTAATACCAATTCAGTTTACGGATGGCACCGATCAATTTACCTATAACTATCCCCTAAAAGCCCGTACCGATAAAAGCGGAGCCATGGGCTTTACTGCAGCCGATGTATTATACCTCATCACACCTGATCGTTTTGCGAATGGCAATCCTGCTAATGATGACCTGGAAGGGGTTAAAGTCAACCGTCAGAATCCAAACGCCCGCCATGGGGGAGACCTGGAAGGGATATCCAAACACCTGGACTATTTAAAAGACCTGGGCATTACCACCGTTTGGTTAAATCCTACACAGGAGAATAAAATGCCCGGAGGTTCTTATCATGGATATGCTATAACAGATTTTTATAAAATGGATCCCCGTTTTGGCAGTAATGAAGAGTTTAAAACCCTTACCAAAACTGCCCATGAAAAAGGCTTAAAAATGGTGATGGATATGGTGTTCAATCATTGCGGCAGTTCGCACTGGTGGATGAAAGACCCGCCTTCCAAAGATTGGATCAACAATAATGGTGTTTTTATGCCTACCAATCATGCTACCGTATCCGTAATGGATGTTCATGCTTCGTCAACCGAAAGAAATACCTTTTTAAATGGCTGGTTTTCACGTCAGATGCCAGATCTGAACCAACGCAACCCACACCTGGCAACCTACTTAATACAAAACAGTATTTGGTGGATAGAATATGCCCGTATTGATGGCATCCGGCAGGATACCTATTCGTATATGGATTTTGATTTCCTGGCGCGCTGGAATAAGGAGGTTTATGACGAATATCCCGACTTTAATATTACCGGAGAAACCTGGTATAATAAAAGCACTTCATCCGCATGGTGGCAAAAAAATTCTATCCTCAGCAAAAAAGACCCGGGACTAAAAACACCCATGGATTTTTCCCTGACTTTTGCAATGCAAAATGATGCTTTTAGCAGTACGACTGATAATGGTTATTTAGGAAATATCTTTGAAGATATTGCGCAGGACTTTATCTACCCGAACCCTTACAATATCCTGATATTTTTAGACAATCATGATATGAGCCGCTTTGTGCGGAAAGAGGACAGCGACCTGATACATTACAAGCAAGGCCTGGCTTTTTTATTAACAACACGCGGCATACCTGAGATATATTATGGTACCGAAGTGTTAATGACAGGTACTAAACAGGAAGGGGATGGAAGATTAAGAAAGGATTTCCCCGGTGGTTGGCCTGGTGATACAACAGACCAGTTCTCAAAAAACGGAAGAACTGCTATGCAGAATAATGCCTGGGATTATATGCAAAGGTTGTTACAATGGCGAAAGACAAATATTGCTGTTACACAGGGAACATTAATGCATTATGCACCTAAAAACGGCATTTATGTTTATGCAAGAATGAAGGACGACCATACCGTTATGGTAATTTTAAATAGTGCTATAAAAGATCAAACGGTAAAGCTGGACCGCTTTAGTGATATCATTGGTAAAAACACAACAGGTAAGGATGTAATTACTACAAAATCATTTGAGCTAAAAGAAACTATAACCATACCTGCTAAAGGGGAATATATATTGGAACTGAGTAAGTAGAAAAGTAATTGGAACCTTATTCATTACAAAATTCTAACGGTATTGGACAAACGGGTATCCTTAGTCATGGTAACTGCTCCGGCTATGTGCAATTGGGGGGGAACATTGGTTGGCAGTAAAGGCAGTTGGCCCTATCCTTTTGAATCAAAAATTGATAGGGCAATACTATTAAAAACCATGCCTTATTATGATGCGGCGCATGTATTAAAAGGTTCAAAAGCAACCATTGTTGCTGAACTAGGATTGATAGATCAAAGTTGCCCATCTTCAAACGTATATGCAGCTCTGAATCAGGCTAAAGGAAAGAAAATTATATTGACTGTCCCTTACCGGGGTCATCATATGGACCAACCGGCATACAAGGAAATATGGGATACTACCATTAATAAAACCAAAGAAGCTTTTTTGGAAGATTATTTGAAATAAAAAAATAGTGCAATGATTAAACAAATCCTGATAATTATTTTTGCAATTGTTGCCTTTACTGCAATTTCAACAGCTCAGGTTACTAAAGAAGAAAACCTTGCCCGTACAGCGCATATTTCTGTAACCGGTGGAGAGGATGCAGGCCCATCCTATCAGCCTAATCATTTAATTGATGGAATAAAAGGAGTAGACGGACAGGGTGAATGGGCTATTAAAACCCATATATATTTTTGGGGTGACAGAGATTATCCTACCATAAAAATGAGCTGGAAAAAAGTACAAACCATTGGAAAATTAGTGTTTTATGACCGCCCTGCTTTGAATCAGCATATTGGTGGCGGTGAACTTACGTTTAGTGATGGCACCAGGATGCAGGTGTTTTCTATTCCAAATGATGGCAGTCCCAAAGCAATTAGCTTCCCACCTAAAAAAGTAAGTTGGATACAATTTGACCCTACAGATGGTGATGGTGACCTTATCGGACTTTCCGAAATGGAGGCTTATACTAAAGGCGATAAAGCGTCAATGATTCAATACACAAAAACGACAAAGCCGGTTGATGGAGATTGGGTGTCGTGGGTAGATCCGAATATTGAAACCAACCGGGGCCGTTGGTTTTTCTGTACACCCGGAAGCCGACCCTTTGGTATGATGGCAGCTGCACCCTATACCCGAAACAAAAATCAGGGCGGCGGCGGTTATAATTACAATGCCACTGATGTGCTGGGTTTTGGCCAATTACATTGCTGGGTACTTTCTGGTATAGATTTCATGCCTACTACCGGTGGTATTGACCCAACATTAGGAGTAGAAGGCAGAAAATCGGCCATTAAACATGAAAAAGAAATAATTCAGCCCGGATACCAGAAACTCTTTTTAGAACGGTATAAAACCCAGGTAGAAATGACCTGTACCGAAAGGGTTAGTTTTTACAGAATGACTTATCATGAAAAGGCAAAGGCTGACCTGTTGGTTTCCCTGGGTGGACGGCTTGGCTCTGTGACTATGATTGGTGCTGAATGTAAGCAAGTCAGCCCCACCCGTATTGAAGGAAAAATTGGTACTACAGATCGTATGTGGGGTGGCCCCAGTTTAACATGGGTATTCTTTGTAATTGATTTCGATAAACCTTTCAATCAATTGAATGGTTGGAAAGGGATGAACCGCCTTACAAATATCTCAGAACTAGCCATGCCATTTGCACCAGACAGAACAAAAGTGCAATTTGAGCGGTCAGAATTTGTGAAATATATTCTAACCACACACCCAGATGAACAAGCCGGATTTTCGGCAGCTTATGATGTTAATGCAGGCGATGTATTGCAAATGAAAATTGGTGTTTCCCTCACCAGCATTGAGAACGCCCGGAATAACCTGGAACAGGAATGTCCGCACTGGAATTTCGACCAGGTAAAGCAGGATGCACATGATGACTGGAATAGATGGTTAGGCCGCATACAGGTAAAAGGTGGAACGCAGGATCAGAAAATAAAATTCTATACAGACCTATGGCATGTATTGCTTGGACGACATAAAATAGAAGATGTAAATGGCGATTATCCCACTTATTTTGGAGGAAAAACCTTATCCACCGGAACTTTAAAAGTAGAGACAGTAGATAAGGGAGCAGATGGCAAACCTATGCACCACATGTATAATTCAGATGCATTGTGGCTTACCATGTGGAATTTGAATATACTATGGGGATTAGGCTGGCCAGAAATGTTAGACCAGTTTACACAAAGTTGGATGGAATATGCCAAACATGGTGGAATGTTGCCCCGTGGCCCGGGTAGCGGAGCCTATACTAAAATAATGGGTGGTTGCCCGGCAACCAGTTTATTTACCTGTGCATACCAGAAAGGGTTACTCAAACATGTTGACCCTGAAAAAGCTTTTGCGCAAATGAAAAAAGACCATTTGCCGGGAGGCATGCAGGGGGTAACTGAATTTTATGATCAAAATGGTTGGACACCTACCAAAGTTGGCGAACCAGTGCAGTGGGCTTTTGAAGATTGGGCATTGGCACAAATGGCAAAGAAATTAGGAAAAGAAGAAGATTATGCGCATTTTATGAAACGCTCAGCAGGTTGGACAAATTACTATTCACCCAAATATGGTTTGTTAATGCCGAAGGACAAAGATGGAAACCTGCTATCTGATAATCCGCTTTCCGGAACAGGTTGGATGGAAGCCAACAGTTGGCAGGGTACTTTTTCTATATCGCACGGGCTATTAACATTAGCGTCATTGATGGGCGGTAAAGATTCCCTGATTAAGAAACTCAATTTTGCATTTGAGCAGGCAGCACCATCTGATTTTGTATTCGGATACCGGGATGGATATGTAAGTTATGCAAATGAGCCAGGCCTCTCCAATGCCCATGTATTTAATAAGGCAGGTGCGCCATGGTTGAGCCAGTATTGGGTAAGGCGCGTGCAGGAACAAGCTTATGGTGGTGTTACACCCAATACCGGATATGGAGGGCATGACGAAGACCAGGGCCAGATGGGAGGGGTAAGTGCATTGATGGCAATGGGATTATTTAGTGTAACAGGAACCTGCGATATTGAACCAACTTATGAAATAACCAGTCCTATATTTGATGAAGTTAAGATTACCCTGGACCCCAGATATTATTCCGGAAAGGAATTCATCATCAAAACCTATCACAACTCGCGAGAAAACAGGTATATACAAAGTGCCAGATTTAATGGAGTTGCGTTAAATAAGAACTGGTTTTATCACAAAGAATTTGCAAAAGGCGGTATATTAGAACTCTGGCTAGGTTCAAAGCCCAATAAGCAATGGGGAATTGAAGGTTCTGCAACTAAATAATACCGATTGGAATATACCAATAAAGACAAAAGTAAAACTGCTTTTGTTGATTTGTAATGTAAAAGTATAAGAAAGGTAATCTTTGCAATCAAGTGGATATTCCAAACTGGCGAACTTTAGCAGAAAATTATTATGGTAACTCATTAAACCATTTTTAATTTTGAATTTAAGAGCAAATTGTGTATTTTGAAGAATTGAAAAAAGAAAAAAATGTACCACAAATATTGCTGCAAATGAGCAAAGATCAAACAAAAGATCTTTTGAAATTTCTTAAGCCGTTTGATGACGATATAATAGATTTAGTAATGTGGCTTAGGGAGTTTGCGTGGGATATATGTCCTAAGACTAACGAATTAATCTACGATAACTATAATGCGGTTGCTTTTGGGTGGAGCCCCACAGATAAAGCAGGACACACAATTTGTTCTATTGCAGTAGGGCGTACAAGTAAAAATGTTCATTTCGGATTTTATTGGGGTAACGAAATTTCAGACCCTAACAAAATTCTTTTGGGGCAAGGTAATCAGTATCGCTACATCCTTGTGACAGACAAAACAAAATTTCCGAAAGCTTATATAAAGAAACTGGTATTGGAAGCATATGCAAATTCTCTATCAAAAGTAAAAGACCCGAAACAGATTATTCAAGGAGAGACGATTGTTAAATCGGTTTCTGATAAAAAAAGAACTATCAAAACTTCGAAGCAAAAAAAGAAATAGCAGTGACAACAGATTATTTGGAAAATCCAAACCAACTAATCCCCTTATTTCATTAATTATCCCCTTTTAGCTTTTTTACTTCTTTTGAAGTTTTTTTCATTTTTTGTCTTGTTTCTGTATTTTCTTTAATTGTAAATGCTTTCTGAAAATAGTTGATATAATTAATGTGCTTACAGAACAAAAAGATCATCAAGGAGCAAGATATTACTGGAAAGTTCTAAGATTTAGACTTATAAAAGAAGGAAATGAAACCGTTACAAATTGTAACGCTTTGAAAATGCAGGCACCTGATGGCAAAATGCGTTTAACAGATGTTGCTGATACAGAACAACTTTTCAGGTTAATACAGTCAATTCCTTCTCCCAAAGCCGAACTATTTAAAGTGTGGCTTTCACAAGTAGCCGCTGAACGTTTAGATAAAATGCAGGACCCTGAACTTTCCATTGACAGAGCTTTAGAACAGTATATGCAATTAGGATACAATGAAAACTGGATTAACCAACGATTAAAGAGTATTGAAATTCGCAAAGAGTTAACCGATGTTACAAAACAGCCCCCGGATTTATTTAGAAAAAAGCTAAATAAAAGAGATATCTATAAATGTGAAACAAATTTTTTTATGAAGCATCTTCTTTTCAATAATTAACAAACCAAATGGAATAATCATCTAATAATATTGCGTTCTCAGATTTTTCGTCAAGGCATTTAAAATCAGCCAAGGGAAGTTCAAATCTTTTTTTATCCGATATGCGGGTAAATTTTGCAAATATACCATAGTCTAATTCCATGTGATTGGATAAGCTGGTCATTCTGAGGATATCCGTATAGGAAGCCCGTGTACGCTTAAGTAGTTCATATTCATGTTTGTCACCCGGGCCTAAAAGGTAAAATTCCTCCCAGGAAAAATCTTCAATGCCGCATACTTCTAACGGAAATTTTAATTCCTTTTCAAGATATTTTTTATAATAGGCCAATGTCTCATCACTCCGCGAAATATCACTAAATTTTTTACCTAATATCATTTCTATACGTTCATATGATTCCTTAAATCGTTTTTTCATGCTTATATCTTTATAATTGCAGTTTAAATTTACTTAACCAGATTTGTAAAACATGGATCCACTTAAAAAAAATATTTTAAACTGCCTGAAAGGGTTAAAAGGCAGCGGTAAGTTTATAAGTATTCAATCAACAGAATTCCTGTTTCCAGGATTAGAAATAGATGGTGTGGGTGAGATTGCTTATCCTATAAATGAAGGTCAAGCCAAGGCCATAATAAAAGTGGCACATAAAGCTCCTTTTGGCAAAGGCAGTAAAACTATTTTGGATGACAATGTAAGGAGTGGCTGGGAAATAGATGCGAACAATATTAAATTTAATAGCAGCCGCTGGACTAAATGTGTAGATAAAATTTTGAGCAATATAAAGCCGGATCTCGGTTTGGAAGATTATACCATATCGGCTCATTTGTATAAAATGCTAATCTATGAAAAGGGAGATTTTTTTCTTCCCCACAAAGATTCTGAAAAAGAAAAAGGAATGTTTGGTACACTCATCATTGGGTTGCCTTCCAAACATACTGGTGGCGAGTTGGTTGTAAGTTTTGAAGGTATACAGGAAATTGCCAACTTTTCTGAAAGTTCAGGCGATTACAAAATTGACTATGCAGCGTTTTATGCCGATTGTGACCATGAAGTAAAACCTATAGCATCGGGATACAGAGTTTGCCTGGTGTACAATCTTATTCAACAAAATAGCGATAATAAAATACAACTAAATTCTATTGAGTCTTATGTAGATGAACTGGCAGGGATATTTACAAAACAACGCAGGGAAGGAAATACAAAACCGAATATTGTGTTACTGGGACATCAATATACTCCTGAAAATTTTTCAGAAAGCCGGCTAAAACTGAACGACAGGCCAAAAGCTGAAGTTTTGTTTAGGGCTGCAAAAAGAGCAGGTTGTTATGCAAATATGTGCCTTGTAACATCCTATCTGTCGGGCATGCCTGAAGAAGATGGAAGATATTACAAATATGGTGATGATAGTGATGCAAATGCTGCAATGGCTGAAGTGTATGAAGAGGAATTATACATTGAACACTGGCTTGAAAATAAAGTACCTGTATTGAGTAAAGTTGGTTTTGTTGAAAATGACCTGATCACTTCATTTGAGTTAAATGAGGGAGAACCCATCTTGAAAGAATCAACCGGATATATGGGGAATTATGGCCCGGACCTGATGCACTGGTATCATTATGGTGCAGTAATGATATGGTCGCCGGAGGCCAATGCGCAATTGTTTCCCCTGCAAAATCAGGTAAGCAAAATGGAATGGATAAGTTATTTTAGTAAAAATTTAAATCAAGTAAGCAAGAGTGAAATTTCGGCAGTTGAATATATACTTTTAATGAATCCTGATCAAGCCGATAAGAAAGCCAACTACAATGCCATAGCAGATTGGGTTATAAACAGAAATGATAAAAACTTTTTTCTGAAACAGGACAATCAAGTTCTCCAATTCTATTTTACCCAAATGGATACCAATCATTGGTTAAAATTATTTCAATTTTTCCCCATAGAAATTACTGAAAAGATACTGGTATTGGTTACAAAAGAAATAAGCTTGCCGGTTGTGGAGCGATTATTTTCTATACTTGCTGCACTTTCTTCCAGTGAAAAACCGGAAGAATTGTTGCTTTCACAATTACAAAAGCTGCCACAATATTTATCTGATTTATCAACATGCACAGTTAAAAGAAACATACTATTAAAAGGCACTGCTTTGCTTGATTTGATCCAGATAGATAAAAAAATACCACAAACTGAACAATGGATAAAATCTATAACAGAGATGATTATCGGGAACCAGGAAAGGAATTATATCCATCAGGTACTGGTACCCAATCTGCTTGCAATAAAGGAACGAACTTTATTTGTAAATAAATTACTGAATGGTTGCCATCAATATTTACAGGAACGGGTTAATAAGAAACCACAGCCACCAGCTGATTGGTCAAGGAAAGTACCTGATACAACAGAAGATAAAAAACAATGGCAACTTTTAAAAGCATTTTTGGAATCGCCAGATGAAAGCATTTTTGAGTACCGGAAAAACCAACAAGAAAGAAATGCATTGGAATATGCCATCAAAAAGCAGAAAGTTGATTTAAAAACAGAAACGATCAGGAGAGGCTCTCCTCATACCCTAAGAATTTCCAAAACAATGGATGCCTATAACCGGAATTTGAATAACTGGAAGGAAGATTTGGAACTATTAACCAAAATTGAGAGCATCTGATTCCTTGTTCATTCAGCTTATCAGGGTAATGAAGATTTTCATTAATCCTTTTAGTACCTCCAGTGTATGGGGTTCAACCGTGCTGTATTGTAGCATTTATAGTCAGTTAATTGGTTATTGAACAAAGCACAGGCAAGACAAATGGTGGAAAGTGATATCCAACGCGCTTTGGTAAGTATTAATCTGATTTTTTCATCACCTTTCATTAAGCTATTCTCCTAATGATTTTCATTCTGATTGCAATAACAAGAAGATATAGCAAAGGAATAAAAATTTATTCCGTATTTACATAACTTTAAGTAATGAAATTCTTGTAATTGATAATGCTGAAGCTAAACATGAACTTATCGCAGAAAAGAGTATAGATTCAGAATTGACAATTTTAAATTTAGAAAAATGGAACAGGTTAAAATAAATAGCGAAAATGATAATCCGAAAAGGAGTGAAGATGCCAAGAAATTTTTAGCAGGAATGGATAAAGTGCATGAAAACTTAATCGCATTCAAAAAGAAAATGAATAGCGAATTAGTATATTCAATCAATGGAAAAATTGTTAGAATTAAGCCTTAATGAAATATTCAAAAAAGTGGAACAAATTCACCATGATTCCCTTTCTTTTAAAAAAGGTAATTTGTGGGCTATTAAATTTTGTATTTTAAATGTGGTATAAAAAAATTACTTCAACACTGATAGTATTAGTTGCTTCATCAGATCTTTTATTTGCAAGAGCAGGAGGTGGCTCAGGTGGTGGCGGAGCTGCCAGAGGAATTGGTCTTATAATAGGGCTGATCAATATTGCATTGATCAGTTATTT
>Ga0364866_10034_pt1 | contig 84699 bp, 75 predicted proteins | sample ExccelAu500001D3_3_FD_206913 | JGI IMG/M metagenome (GOLD analysis project Ga0364866, IMG submission 206913) | Enriched cells from Trout Bog Lake Hypolimnion, Wisconsin, USA - BchlTB.Aug13.5000.01.D3 | ecosystem: Environmental > Aquatic > Freshwater > Lake > Hypolimnion/Profundal zone | place...
AACGGCTCAAATGAAGGAGATCGCGCAAGCGATTCAAGAGGGAGCCGCGGCCTACCTCAACCGCCAATTTAAAACCCTCTCAGTTTTCGTGGCGATTGTCTTTGTCCTCCTCTTTGCGCTCCCAGGACATACCGATATTCGAATTGGGCGCTCACTCTTCTTCTTGCTCGGAGCGCTCTTTAGCGCTGGGGTTGGATATAACGGAATGTGGTTGGCGGTTCGAGCAAATGTGCGCGTCGCCGAAGCCGCTAGGCAGAAGTCGGCCGCTAACGCGGTAAAGATCGCCTTCCGTACCGGTGGTGTGGTCGGTATGACCACTGTTGGACTTGGACTCCTTGGCGCATCGCTCGTCGTGATCATTTATCGTGAAAATGCCCCTGAAGTTCTAGAAGGCTTCGGCTTTGGTGCAGCGATGCTCGCGATGTTTATGCGCGTCGGAGGCGGAATTTTTACAAAGGCTGCCGATGTCGGCGCTGATCTTGTAGGTAAAGTTGAACAGAATATTCCTGAAGATGATCCTCGCAACGCTGCAACGATCGCAGATAACGTGGGTGACAACGTCGGTGACTGCGCTGGTATGGCCGCCGACCTCTTCGAATCTTATGCAGTAACTCTTGTTGCAGCCCTCATTCTTGGTAAAGCTGGCTTTGGTGATGCAGGTTTGATTTATCCACTTATTGTTCCCGCAATTGGAATTGTTACAGCCATCGTTGGAATCTTCATCACTCGTCTGCGCGACACCGATCGCTCTGCGATGCAAGCAATCAATCGCTCGTTCTTCCTATCGGCAATCATTTCGGCGGTCTTGGTTGGTTTTGCAACATTCACCTACCTACCAGGATCGATGAAATTGTTGACAGGGTTGGATCCTGCACACACTCCGGGAAATGTGAACCCCCGCATCCTTACATTTGGCGCCGTTATCATCGGTATCGTCCTTGCAGCTGCTATTCAAGTGCTCACCGGATTCTTTACAGAGATTGGTCGCCGACCCGTTAATGATGTCTCGGCATCTTCAACGACAGGTTCTGCAACTGTAATTTTGGCTGGTATCGCTATCGGATTTGAATCTGCCGTTTACTCCGCGCTACTTATTGCCGCTGCGGTATTTGGAGCATTTGTCCTTGGACACGGCTCCATTGTGCTCAGCCTCTTTGCAATAGCACTGGCTGGCACTGGTTTGCTCACAACAGTCGGTGTCATTGTTGCAATGGATACCTTCGGACCGATCTCTGACAACGCACAAGGCGTTGCTGAAATGTCTGGCGACGTCCACGGAGAAGGTGCAGCGATTCTGACGCAGCTCGATGCTGTCGGTAACACGACCAAAGCGATTACCAAGGGAATTGCTATTGCGACCGCTGTACTAGCTGCGACCGCACTCTTTGGGGCTTTTACAAATGCGATCTTAAAAGCGGTGAGCGATGCTGGAAAGAGCGCACTCGATCTCAATATTCAGTTCCAGGGAATTATAGATATTGCTAATCCAAGAAACTTAGTTGGATTGATTATTGGCGCATCAGTTGTCTTCTTGTTTTCTGGTCTAGCTATCAATGCCGTTTCACGCGCAGCCGGTGCGGTCGTTGTAGAAGTACGCGAACAATTCCGACTTCATCCAGGAATCATGGATGGCACTGAAAAGCCAGAGTATGGACGCGTTGTAGATATCTGCACACGTGATTCACTCCGCGAACTTGTCGCACCTGGCTTACTCGCCGTTATGGCTCCGATCGCTGTTGGCTTTGGACTAGGTGTTGGTGCGCTCGGCGCGTATCTCGCCGGCGCCATAGGAACCGGAACTTTGATGGCGGTCTTCCTAGCTAACTCCGGTGGAGCATGGGATAACGCAAAGAAGATGGTGGAAGATGGTCACTACGGTGGCAAGGGATCTGACGCTCACCATGCGACGATCGTTGGAGATACCGTTGGAGATCCATTCAAAGACACCGCCGGTCCTGCAATTAATCCATTGCTCAAGGTAATGAATTTAGTTGCACTCTTGATAACCCCAGCCATCGTCTCCTTTGACCTAGGCGGACATCACGTAGAAAGTGGAGTAATCGCACTGATTGCAGTGGTTGTTATCATCTACGCTCTGGTTCGCAGCCGTCGCGCCTCTACGGTCTTTGCTTAAAGCAAGCAACGATCTTTCAACTAGGAGTAAATAAATTTGGGAATCAAGCTTGTAATCGTTGAATCACCTGCAAAGGCGCGCAAGATTGGCGCCTTTTTAGGGGATGACTATGTCGTAGAGGCATCAGTCGGTCATATTCGCGATCTCCCACAACGAGCTGCTGATATTCCAGCCGAGTACAAGAAAGTCGCCTGGGCTAAAGAGGGCGTCAATATCGAAGAGGATTTTGCCCCGCTCTATGTGATTAATCCAGATAAGCGCGCGAAGGTAAGTGAGCTCAAGGCGTTGATGAAAGGTGCCGACGAACTCATCCTTGCAACCGATGAGGACCGTGAAGGCGAAGCGATCGCTTGGCACCTGATTGAAGTGTTGCGCCCCAAGATTCCAATCAGCCGGATGGTCTTCCATGAAATCACCAAAGAGGCGATTCAAGAGGCTGCGCATAACACCCGCGATCTCGACTATCGATTGGTAGATGCACAAGAGACCAGGCGAGTATTGGATCGACTTTATGGGTATCGCCTCTCCCCTGTGCTTTGGAAGAAGGTCATGCCTCGCATCAGCGCTGGGCGTGTGCAATCGGTAGCAACCCGGCTCATCGTTGAACGTGAACGTGAGCGGATGGCATTCATCTCCACCTCTTGGTGGGACATCACTGGAGAGACCGAATCAAACTTCTCGACCCGATTAATCTCCCTCGACGGAAAACGTATCGCTACAACAAATGATTTCGATGAGAACGGTGGGCTCAAAGAGAAATCCACTAAGAACATTTTGCTGCTCGATGAGGCTTCGGCCAATGAGTTAACGCAGAGTCTTCAAGGTAGCGCGCTCACCGTAAAGAGCACTGAAGAATCACCGCGAACCGAACGTCCTAAAGCTCCGTTCACAACATCAACCATGCAGCAGGATGCGGGATCTCGCCTGGGTTGGGGCGCACAACTCACAATGCGAGTTGCACAGCGTTTATATGAAAACGGTTTCATCACTTACATGCGTACCGACTCGGTAACGCTTTCTGGAGCTGCGATTTCCTCTGCGCGTGCTCAAGCCGCTGCGCTTTATGGAAGAGAATTCGTTCCATCCTCTCCACGAATGTATGAGGGAAAGACCAAGAATGCCCAAGAGGCGCACGAAGCGATCCGACCTGCCGGAGATATCTTTAGGACTCCTGGGGAGTTGGCACCGGAGTTAAGCCGTGATGAATTCGCGCTCTATGACTTAATTTGGAAGCGAACGATCGCTTCTCAAATGGCAGATGCTAAGAAGATGCAGATGCGCGTGGACTTTGATGTCACAACCAAGTCAGGCTCAGAAGCGATTTTTCGCGCCAATGGATCAGTACTGACTTTCGCAGGTTTTCTTGCAGCATATGAAGATATTCAAGAGGAAGGCGCCACAGATAGCGCCGATGAATCAAAGCGACTGCCTCCAATGAACGTGGGAGATGTAATAAAGGTAAAGCGCTACAGCTGCGAAGGCCACGAAACCAAGCCACCTGCGCGATATACCGAACCAACACTTGTAAAGAAGTTAGAAGAGTTGGGTATCGGACGGCCATCAACTTTTGCATCAATCATGAGCACGATTCAAGACCGCGGATATGTCGCAAAGCGCGGCCGTGCACTCGTTCCAACATTCTTAGCATTCAGTGTGACCGGACTACTTGAACAGCACTTTTCGAAGCTAGTCGATTACGAATTTACTGCAGCTATGGAGGAAGACCTCGACAAGATTGCAAATGGAGAGGCTGATCGCGTCGAGTGGTTAACGCGATTCTTCTATGGACATGACGATGTTCCAGGTTTGGAAGCGCTCGCCTCTGACTTGGGTGCAATTGATGCACAGCAGGTCAACACCATGAAGATCGGCCAAGATATTGAAATTCGAGTTGGACGCTTTGGCGCATATATCCAGCAAGGTTCTGGCGATGATCGAAAGTTTGCAAACATTCCAGAGAATATGGCTCCGGATGAGCTAACACTTCCTATTGCAATTGAGCTCCTCTCAAAGCCATCGGGAGAGCGCATACTTGGGGTCGAACCAGAGACCGGCTATTCACTCGTTGCAAAGAGCGGGCGCTTTGGACCTTATGTCACTCAAATCTTGCCGGAACCAGAATTGGTACTTGATAAGAAGAGCGGTGAATTAAAGAAGCCACGGAAGAAGCGGGATGAGCCAAAGCCCAAGACCGCCTCACTTCTTTCAACGATGTCGCTCGACACGATCACCATGGATGACGCCCTCAAGTTAATGTCGCTTCCGAGAGTTTTGGGTGAGTATGAAGGCGAGACGATCACCGTTCAAAACGGTCGATATGGTCCCTATCTCACTAAAGGGGCGGACTCACGGACCCTCACATCAGAGGATCAACTCTTTACCGTCGAACTTCCTGATGCGATCGCCATTTATAAGGAGCCGAAGGTCCGCAGACGAGGTGTGGCAAAAGCTCCGGTTAAAGATTTGGGGATTGATCCTGCGTCGCAGAAGCAGGTACTGGTGAAAGACGGACGATTTGGTTTATATGTCACCGATGGCGAGACCAATGCGACCTTGCGTCGTGGGGATACCGTCGAATTTTTGACGCTAGAACGTGGAATGGAGCTATTGGCAGGTCGTCGTGCCTGGGAGGCCGAAAATGGTGGGGCCACTCGCACTAAGAAGAAGAGCACGCGCGCTACCAAGGGTGGAAGAGCGAAGAAGAGTGCACCAAGTTTGACCGCAAAAACGGTTAAAGCCACAGGAGCTCCCAAGACCAAGAAGAAGGCGGCCTCTGGCAAGGGAAAAGCCACTGAGAGTTCCAACCTCTAGGCTTACCCCATGTCTCAAGCTCTTCCCTTCCCCTCAGCCCCCGCGCAGTCGGAATCTCGAAGTGTTTTAGCGATCCCCGCCTTTCGCCGACTCTGGAAGAGCATGGCCTTCTCATCATTTGGCGATTGGCTCGGGTTGCTGGCTACAACTGCGCTCGCCTCAGATCTCGGTGGAAACTATAAAAAGGCGAACTTTGCGATCGCCGGAGTCTTCATAGTCCGACTCCTGCCCGCGGTGCTATTGGGGCCAATCGCTGGAGTAATCGCCGATCGCTTCGATCGCCGCCGCCTGATGATCTACTGCGACATTCTTCGATTTGGCCTCTATCTATCGATTCCAATCATCCATACCTATTTCTGGTTATATACAGGAACGGCGATCGTTGAAACAGTGACTCTCTTCTGGTCCCCAGCTAAAGAGGCCTCTGTTCCCAACTTGGTTCCCAAAGATAAGCTCGAATCCGCCAACCAGATGACGCTGATCGCCAGTTACGGCAGCGCTCCTTTTGGTGGAATTATGTTCTCGCTTCTCGCGGGAGTAGCCGCGATTATCGCTCCGTTTACCAATACAAAATATTCATCAACCGCCGATTTAGCGCTCTACATCGACTCGATCACCTTCCTTTATACCGCCTGGGTCGTATTCCGACTGAAGACGATTCCAAAGGGAGCTGCTTCTAAGAGCGCTGTGAATGACAACATAGGTAAGTCACTCATTGTCGGTTTTAAATTTGTCTCACACTCCAAAGTTATTAGTGGTCTCATCATTGGAATGCTTGGAGCGTTCTTTGCGGCCGGCGCCGTCATTGGTCTAGGAAAGACCTTTGTTGGCGATTTGAATGCTGGCGATGCTTCTTATGGAATCCTTTTTGTAGCGCTATTTACCGGCTTAGCACTGGGTATCTGGCTCGGACCAAAGATCTTTGGACAATTTTCAAGGAGAAGAATCTTTGGAATTTCCCTTACGATCTCCTCAGCTTTCCTAATCGTCTTCTCGCTAGTATCTAACATCGTTCTTGCGATCTTGATGACGATATCGCTCGGTGCCTTTGCTGGACTCTCCTTTGTTACTGGTTTTACTCTGCTTGGTCTAGAAGTAGAAGATGAAGTTCGTGGTCGAATCTTTGCCTTCGTGCAATCTCTCACTCGAATCTCTTTACTCGTAGTTCTTGCCGTTGGACCATTTCTAGCCGCCGTCATTGGCCGACATGAATTTACTGTGGACAATGTTCACCTTCATTACAGTGGCGCCGCCTTCACCCTCTTTGGGGCTGGAGTTATTGGGCTCGTTGTAGGCATTTTCTCTTATAAGCGGATGAAGGATCGTCCCAACGTCTCCTTCTTCTCCGACATTAAAGCGGCATTTCGCGGTGAATTAGGCGGAATAACCGAACAGACGCACAAGGGAGTCTTCATCGCTTTTGAAGGCGGCGAAGGTTCTGGAAAATCAACTCAAGCTCAACTACTTAAAACCTACTTAGAGAGCATCGGCGAGGAAGTTGTTGTTACGCGTGAGCCGGGTGGGACCGATCTCGGGAAGCAACTTCGTGCAATCCTGCTCGACCCTAAGACGGGCGAAATCTCTCCGCGTGCAGAGGCGCTCATGTATGCAGCCGATCGCGCAAACCATGTTCACTCACTCATTCAACCGGCGCTTACGCGTGGTGATGTAGTAATAACCGACCGCTATCTTGACTCCTCTATCGCATACCAAGGTGCGGGTCGGATTATGCAACCTAATGAGGTTGCAAGAATTTCTAGATGGGCAACGGAATCTTTGACGCCGATTCTGACGATCATCTTGGATCTTCCGGCGGAAATCGGCCTAAGCCGACTTGTAAGTATTGATCGTCTTGAGCAAGAACCGCTCGCCTTTCATGAACGAGTTCGTCAAGAGTTTCTTAACCTCGCAAATGTTGATCCAGATCGCTATTTTGTTGTTGATGCAACGCAACACGTTGATGAGATTGCAAAGCAAATTAGAGAGCGCATCGCAGTGCTCCCTCAATTAAAGATTAATCGCGAAAAAACAAAGAAGTAGAGATGAACGTTTTCGACTCTCTCATTGATCAGGACGCGACGGTGGCCATACTTAAGGCTGCCGTTATTGCTGCCAAGAAGAATGAAGATGAATCGCAAGATATGACGCATGCCTGGCTCTTCACAGGTCCGCCGGGATCAGGAAGAAGCAATGCTGCCTTAGCCTTTGCCGCCGCGCTCTTGTGTCCAAACGCCGGGTGTAACAACTGCATTGATTGTAAGAGTGCCCTTCGTGGAGTACACGCAGATGTGGAGCTCATTAAGACCGAGGGCCTCTCTATAAAAATTGATGAGGTCCGAGAACTTATTACCCGATCTTCATGGAGCCCCTCTGTAGCCCAGTACCGCGTGGTCATTATTGAAGATGCTGATCGACTTACCGAATCCGCGGCAAATGCTCTATTAAAAGCGATCGAGGAGCCAGGTCTTAGAACCGTATGGTTACTGTGCGCACCAACCTTGACCGATGTCCTTCCAACAATTCGATCACGAACACGTAATTTGACGCTCCGCACGCCTTCAATCAAGGCGGTCACTCAACTTCTTGAATCAGAGTTGATCCCGCAGCAGGTTGCAGAATTATCTGCTCGCGCATCACAAGGTCACATCGGGCGTGCGCGGTATCTTGCGTTAAATCCCGAGGCTCGAACTCGGCGCACCGATATTCTCAAATTGCCACTCACCATCACCGATATCGCATCGGCATTCAAAAGCGCGCAGCTTCTTGTTGATGCAGCCAAACGGGAGGCGGAAGCTGATGCAGAGAAGAGAAATGCTGTGGAGACCGCAGCTCTTAAAGAGGCGTGGGGGCAACAAGGCACTCGTGTCGTTCAAGGCGGTTCCAAAGCTGTGAAGGAGTTGGAGAAGGAGCAAAAGTCTCGACAGACGAGAATGGTTCGGGATTATCTCGACCGTGCACTCTTAGATATAGCTACCTTCTATCGCGATACCCTTCTAGTTCAGAGTGGCGTTCAGAGTGATGACTCACTTATTAATAGCGATATGTTCCGCGAAATTCAGATCGTAGCCAACGCAACCACTCCACAGACAACACTCCGAAAGCTCGAGGCGATTATGAAGACGCGCACCAATTTGTCGCGCAATGCAGCCCCTTTGTTATCGATCGAGGCTCTCATGGTGCAACTACGATGAAACGCGTTCTCCTCTTCACCTCCTTGATTACCCTCCTTCTTACCTCACTCGCCGCCCCAACATTTGCAGCTCAGAGTTGGACTCTTGCAAAATTCCAGAGTCAGACTCTCAATTGGAAATCATGTAATAACGGTTTTCAATGCGCCCAATACCAAGTTCCCGCGGATTACAGCCATATCGATAACAGCACATTTACACTTCAAGTAATAAAGCATGTAGCTAACAAACCAAGCAAGCGCATCGGATCACTGATCATGAACCCTGGGGGTCCTGGCGGCTCTGGAATTCAATATGTCTTGGCGGCAGACTCAATTGTTTCTACCAGCATTGAGAATGTCTATGACTTAGTTGGGTTTGATCCTCGCGGAGTCAATCTTTCTCAACCCCTTCGATGCTTGACCGATTCACAGGAGGATTATTTCCTCGGTGGGGATGGATCTGTGCAGACCGCCGCAGATCTAGCAGGCGCAATTGCATCATCCAAACTTATGGCTAGCGCTTGTGCTCGCGCCGCTGGTAGCAAGTTAGCTCACTACTCCACGCTTGATACCGCTCGCGATATGGATTTGCTAAGAACTCTGCTTAAAGAGCCAAAGCTCAATTACATCGGCAAGTCCTACGGCACTTACCTCGGAACCTTATACGCCGCCCTCTATCCCCAAAATATTGGTCGGGTAGTTCTCGACGGCGCGGTTGACCCCAACATTTCGGTAGTCGATGGAAATATTGCGCAGGCGGTCGGATTTGATACCGCCCTCAAATCTTTTGTTGCTGCAAATCAGTCCTTCTCTATCAAAGAGATTCAAAAGTTCTTGCAGAGTTCTAGAACCAAACCACTCGTGGACCGCAACAAGCGAGTCCTCGGTGAATCACTGGCGGTGACGGGAATAGCGGCCTCCCTCTATGACCCCACCGAGGGTTGGCCTTTACTCGCGCGAGCTCTTAATCAAGCGATCAACTACCAAGATCCAACCGGGTTCTTTCTCCTTGCAGACTCCTATAACGAGCGAGATCGCAACGGTCATTACGTTTCGAACCAGACCGATATCGCCGAGGTGATCTCCTGTCTAGATACCAAGGATCCGCGAACGCTTGCGCAGATCGAAGCCGATGCCAAAGCCTTCTCGGCCGCCGCTCCCATCTTTGGGCCTTATCTCGCTTACTCGGGGCTTCCCTGCCTTTATTGGCAGGCCAAGCCAGTGGTGAGCCCGCCGCTGACACATATCGTTACCGCTCCACTGCTCATTATTGGAACTACCCGGGATCCAGCCACCCCTTACCAATGGGCAAAGGCTTTGCATAAAGATTTAGTTGATAGCACTTTGATCACCCTCAACGGTGATGGCCATACAGGTGCCAATCGCGGAAGCAGTTGCGTCGATGATGCCATGAACGCCTACCTGCTGACGGGCAAGGCTCCAGCCCATGACCTCTTCTGCGACACCGATGCCGTGGCCGCTGCGGCGCAATCAGCATAACTTTTTCACCGGGCAGTTTGGTAAAAACCACCCCTTGGAATAAGGCATTATTTCCCTATGCGATTAGACCATGTCTCATACGTAACCAGCCATGACCAGCTCTCAGACACAGTTCAACGTTTGGGATCGACGCTCGGAACTACATTTGTTGACGGTGGAATTCACCCGCGATTTGGTACACGCAACTTCACTGCGCCACTTCATAACGGTCATTATTTAGAAGTAGTTTGCCCACTCGATCATCCTGCAACTGATAGCAATGCATTTGGTCGCGCGGTTTCAAAGCGCGCAAATGAAGGCGGGGGTTGGTTGACATGGGTTCTTTCAACAAATGATATTAAGCCCATTGAAGAGCGCATCGGTCGCGTCGCAGCAGAAGGCCATCGCTTAAAGCCCGATGGAACCGATCTACGTTGGAAGCAGATCGGCGTTTCAGATATCTTGCAAGATAAGCAACTTCCATTCTTTATTGAATGGCTAACAACTGACCATCCTTCTAAAGATGGAATCGCAACTGCATCGATTACAAAGGTCGAGTTCGCGGGAGATAAAGAGAAGATTCGCGAATACGCCGGAGCAGAGGTATCAGATGCAATCGGTGAAGTCGAAGTTATCTGGGTTGATCCAGAGATAAACGACGGCGATACCGGAATTGTTGCTGTTTATCTGCAGACACCAACGGGCGAGGTCCGCGTAGATTAATTAGCTTGCTTGATTTACTTTAAAGCGAGCTCGCTCTAACTCTTCACCATCGATTTCGCATGAGAAGAGATATGAACCTAACCTTGGTATAGGCAACATCGGCATGTTGAATCCAAGATTGATGACCTGCCACTCGCCTGGGACTAAGCCTTCAGGGCGACCCACCTGGAAACTCATCTCTGCTCGAAATGGACCAAAGGTATCTGGCCCGGTTGGAAGCAGTACATCCTGTCCATCAATATCCTGCAATCTAATGATCAAGAGATGATCGCGATTGGTCAGGTCCCAGGGGACCTTTACCTGAACCGCGATGGCAACATTGATAGGCCACGGGGCTAATGCGCCTGCTGGAACCGTGACGCGATCAATTCCCCCGCCTGAGATATATAAAAGGCCATTGGGTGTTTCAACGTGATTACATAAGATCGCAGAAAGTTCCATAAACCACAGGGTACTCTTACCACTCCGCCTCGGTGGCTCAGTGGTAGAGCAGCCCACTCGTAATGGGCAGGTCGCCGGTTCAATCCCGGCCCGAGGCTCCATTTTCCGGTAGTACGCTTTAGGAATCTAATAAATAGGAGCCCCGCTTGCTTACACAGATACTCAAGACCTACCTGCGTCCCTATACAAAGCAGGTATATCTGATCCTGTTAATGCTCCTCATTCAAGCGATTGCAAGTTTGTACCTACCCAATCTCAATGCCGATCTCATCAACAATGGTGTTGCAAAAGGAAATGTTGGATACATCTGGCATATCGGCGAGATCATGCTTGGTTCCAGTGCTCTTGTCATGGGAGCCTCTGTGCTCCTCGCCTTCTTAGCTGCGAGAGTCGCAATGGCATTTGGCCGCGATCTACGTTCTGCGGTATTTGTCGCGGTCGAGGGATTTTCCGCACGTGAGCTAAATAAATTTGGTGCACCATCTCTCATTACGAGAAATACAAACGATGTGCAGCAAGTTCAGCTCGTCTTATTTATGGGATTCACAATGATGATCGGTGCACCGATTACAGGTGTTGGCGCAATCATTATGGCGCTTCGCTCAAATTTACAACTCTCATCACTCTTGCTCGTTGTGCTTCCAATCATGTCGCTCTTGATTGTTCTCTTACTTCGACGAATTGTTCCAGCTTTTAGAATCATGCAGGTCAAGATTGATCGCATCAACTTGGTACTCCGCGAACAAATTTCAGGAGTGCGCGTTATCCGTGCCTTTGTAAAGACGCGCCAGGAAGAGTCTCGCTTCGGTGAGGCCTCAATGGATTTGATGCAGACTCAACTCCGAGTCACTCGCACATTTGCAGTCATGTTCCCTTCGCTCTCCATGATTCTCAATCTTTCGTCAGTTGCGGTTATCTGGTTCGGTGGAAAATTAATTGATTCAGGACATCTGCAGATCGGCAATATGACTGCATTCTTGAGTTACATCATGTTGATCTTAAGCAGCGTCATGATGGCTATCTTTATGTCACTTCAAATTCCCCGAGCCGCCGCGTGCGCCGAGCGAATCCAAGAGGTACTCGATACTCAGTCCTCGGTGATCGAGACCAGCAATCCGCAGGAACCTGTTGCACGCCTTGGTCTACTTCAATTCGACAATGTTGAATTTCGTTATCCCGGTGCAGAATCCCCCATCCTTTCCAACATTACCTTCACCGCAAAGCCTGGTGAGTTCACCGCAATCATCGGATCCACGGGATCTGGAAAATCGACCCTTCTCAACCTCATCCCTCGTTTTATTGATGTCACAGGCGGTGTGGTCAAATTAGATGGCGTTGATGTGCGCGATCAGGGACTTGAAGCGCTCTGGACAGAGATCGGCTTAGTACCGCAGCGATCATTTCTCTTTGGTGGAACTGTTGCGCAAAACCTTCGCTATGGAAGGGCAAATGCAACTGATGATGAGTTGTGGGCGGCGTTAGAGGTTGCACAAGCTCGTGATTTTATTGAGGAACTCCCAGAAAAATTAGAGTCACGCGTTGCACAGGGTGGAACTAACTTCTCTGGCGGACAGCGCCAACGACTCTCTATTGCCCGCGCTTTGGTAAAGAAGCCACAAATTTTGATCTTTGATGACTCCTTTAGCGCACTTGACTACACGACGGATTCAAAATTACGCGCAGCACTTTTATTAGAAATGGGTCACACAACAATGATCGTTGTTGCACAACGCGTATCGACGATTTTGCATGCCGATCAAATCATTGTTCTCGATGAGGGCAAAGTTGTTGGAATCGGAACTCACTCAGAGTTGATGGAGAGCAGTAAGACCTATCAAGAAATTGTGCTTTCGCAGTTAAGCCCAGAGGAGGCGGCACTATGAGTCAGCGCGCTCCGGGCGGAACACGTCCACCTATGGCAGGTCAGGTAGGCCGCGGTGGACCCATGGCTGGAATGATGGGCGGGCCAGCTCAAAAATCAAAGGATTTCAAGGGATCACTCCGTCGACTATTACGCGAAGTCGGTGAAGAACGTAAAAGTTTGTATGCGGTCTTTATTCTGATTACCACCGCAGTCACGATTGGATCTTTCGGCCCAAAGATCCTCGGTCATGCAACAAATAACATCTTTTATGGATTCCTCGGGCGCAAACTTCCCGCGGGTGAAAGCAAGGCACAGGTAGTCGCTGGATTACGTGCTCATGGTCAAAATACCTTGGCCGATGTCGTAAATAAGAGCGGGGTTATCCCAGGTAAGGGAATTGATTTCACCGCAGTGGCCCATTGGATCTTCTTAGCAATTGGTCTCTACATCATCTCCTCATTCTTCCTCTGGCTACAGCAGTACTTAATGGCCGGAGTCACGCAGAAGACCGTATTTAGATTACGTCGTCTGGCAGAGGAGAAGATCGGGCGACTTCCACTGAGTTACTTTGATACGACTTCGCGCGGAGACCTGCTCTCCCGCGTTACAAATGACGTGGACAACATCTCTACCTCGATGCAGCAAGGTCTATCGCAGATCCTTAACTCGGTATTGACGGTTCTCTCTGTGCTTATCATGATGATTTGGATCAGCCCACTTTTGGCGTTGATATCCCTCATTGCCATTCCGTTATCGATGTTTGTTTCGGTGCGAATTGCTAAGGCATCACAGAAGCAATTTATTGCGCAATGGGACTGGACTGGAAAACTCAATGGCCATGTCGAAGAGATGCATACCGGCGCGGCATTGGTAAAGGTCTTTGGACGACGCAAGCAAGCAATCTCGGATTTTGGTGATCTCAATGAGAATCTCAATAAGTCATCCTTCAATGCGCAATTTATGTCTGGCATCATCATGCCTTCGACTACCTTCATCTCTAACCTGATCTACGTGGGAATTTCGGTTCTCGGTGGATATCGCGTCGCTACCGGCACTATGTCCCTTGGAGATGTGCAGGCCTTCATTCAATACTCACGTCAGTTTGGAATGCCACTGGCTCAAATTGCAGGGCTGATGAATACAGTCCAATCTGGAGTCGCTTCAGCCGAGCGCCTCTTTGAGCTACTAGATGCCGCAGAGGAGGAGCCCGATAGGACGGGAAGCACTCCGCTTGGACGAGCAACTGGTGCGATCGCATTTAAGGCGGTCTCCTTCCGCTACAAAGAGGATCAGCCCCTCATTGAAGATTTCAACTTAGAGGTCAAGCCAGGGCAGACGGTTGCAATCGTTGGACCAACCGGCGCTGGAAAGACCACCCTCGTTAATTTGATCATGCGCTTCTATGAAATAAATGGTGGCGAGATCACCTTGGATGGAATTAATACCCGTGACATCACTCGCGATGACCTGCGCCGCCAGTTCGGTATGGTCTTGCAAGATACCTGGCTCTTCTCGGGATCGATGCGGGAAAATATTGCCTTTGGCTCAACGGAACCCACCCCAGAGAAGGTAATTGAGGCGGCTAAGGCGGCCAATATCGACCACTTTATTCGGGGATTACCAGGTGGATATGACTCACTACTGACCGATGACAACGCCACGGTCTCTAACGGTGAGCGTCAGCTGTTGACTATCGCTCGGGCCTTTATGGCCGATCCTGCGGTGCTTATTCTCGATGAGGCCACCTCTTCGGTGGATACTCGAACCGAGGTAATGGTTCAACATGCCATGGCCAAACTCCGGATGGGTCGGACCAGCTTTGTGATTGCCCACCGGCTTTCGACGATCCGCGATGCCGACATCATCCTTGTGATGGATAAGGGATCTCTGGTCGAACAAGGTAACCACGAGGATTTGATGGCGGCCAAGGGTTTTTACTTCGACTTATATGCCAGCCAGTTCTCATCGGCCGCTATCGACTAATAATTAGAGGTCAAAGCGCTCGCCCAGAGCGCTCGCAAGGCTGTAAAGTCCGCCGAGTATCTGACCCGAGCATCCCTGGATGCCCTCTAATTTTCGGAGGTCCTGTATGGCCAACTCCACCACCCATGAACATAAGCTCGCCCCCAACGTACTGGGGTTATTTGAGTCTTCAGTAATGGGAGTCGCAGGTTCTGCACCTGCGTATTCAATTGCAGCAACTACTGCCGGCTTGGTAGCAGCAGTTGGACTGGCTGGTCCCGCATCGCTCTTGTACTGCGGCATTGCAATGTTTGGAATTGTCTTTGCATTTAATTATCTAGGTCGTACCGAGTCAAACTCAGGTGCCACGTATGCATGGGTTCGTCGTGGACTTCATCCAGCCCTTGGCTACATCGCTGGTTGGTCGCTCCTCATGTGCTCTTCTATTTTTATGGTGGCGGCAACTCTGCCCGCCGGTTCATCCTTTCTCGGTTTATTTTCAGAGAAACTTTCCAATAGCAAGGGCTGGGTAACGCTCTTTGGAACGATCTTCTTCCTGTTGATGGTTGCGGCAGTTGCCTTTGGCGTGACGATCACCGCGAAGGTACAAGTGGTGATGTCAACGATCGAAGTAAGCCTTCTCCTACTCTTTGGTCTGCTCGCAATTTTCCACGCGCATCCGGTTCATCCTTTCTCTTGGCATTGGTTTGCGCCATCAGCATTTGGATCATCCACCACCTTCTTCGCCGGTGCACTCCTAGCGGCCTTCTATTTTTGGGGTTGGGATGTAACTGCCAATCTCAACGAAGAGACCAAGGGCTCACGTAAGACTCCAGGACAAGGCGCCATCATCGGCATGATCGTCACCTTCTTACTCTTTGAAGTATTTACAGTTGGTTCAAATATGGTGCTCTCTGCAAAGCAGGTGGGAGATAACTCCGCAAATGTGCTTGGCATTCTTGGCCAAACCGTCTGGCACGGACAGGGCGGAAAGCTACTTGTAGTAGCGGTTCTACTCTCTACCGTGGCCACACTCGAGACCCAGCTCATTCAAGTGACTCGAACCATGTTCTCAATGGGTCGCGATGGAACACTCGCTCGAGCATTTGGAACGGTCCATAAGAAGTACCAAACTCCGGTTGTTGCAACCCTCACCATCACCGTTGTGGGTATCGGCCTCTTTGTTGGTTCGCAATTTATCGGTTCCATCGGAAAGATTATGACCGACGCAATCGCAGCCATCGGAATTCAGATCGCTATTTATTATGCGCTAGCGGGCTTCTCGGTACTGGTTCTGTTCCGTAAAGAGATGCGCAAGAGCATCAAGAACTTTATCTTTATGGGGCTATGGCCACTCATCGGCGCAATCTTTATGACGGTCATGTTCTTTAAGGTAATTCCCACCTTGGATACGCTCACAAAGTGGATTGGCTTTGGAACTATTGCGCTCGGATTAATTCCCATGATTTGGTATTGGTCACGTGGACACGTCTACTTCAAGATGCCAACAAAGGCTGAACGCTTGGCAGTGCTCCATGAATTGGAACACAATCTTTAACCAGTACGTAATATCTATATAAAGTTCTAGCGCGTGGAGTCCCAACTTTCCTTGGGGTAACTCGCGATAATGGCGGCGTGAGAAAATTTTTATCGAGCGTCGCCATTGCCATATCTCTTTGTGCGTTGGGAGCAATACAAACCCCTGCCGCATGGGCAACCACGACACAACTCGGTTCACTCTCAATTATTACCGTCTCACTCGACCAAAAGACGCTAACGCTTACGCCACCCACATCTAACTCTACTGGGGCTTGGAGTGTGAGCTTAGATAATTCTGCGATTGCATCGGTTAACGGATTAACTCTGACGCTACTTGGTGTTGGCAGTGGGCAATTAACCTTCACCCAGGCCGCCACAGGAGCATTTACTAGTGCATCGCGAACAACGGTCTTTCGGATAACGCCAGGGGCTCCAACAATTGCCCCGTGGCCAACTCTCACCGCACCACTTACCGCCGGAACCTTCACCATCGTTCCGCCGAACTCTAACTCGACGGGAACATGGAGCTATAGCCTGAGTAATAACGTCGTAAATGGCTATGCCACCGCCACCCTTTCAAAAAATATAGTGACATTGCAAGATGGTGGCTCCATCACTATCAGTGCAACGCAATCGGCGACAACTTCATACAACCCCGCGACGGTAACTACGACACTTCTCATAACGGCCACCAAACCAACTGTTGGACCCTTTGCCGATATCACCGTCTCGCGGGATAGCGTTGGTTCGTTCAACCTCAAACTTCCCTCGTCGAATTCACCCGGTGCCTGGAGCGTTACCTCTTCGCTACCTACTATCGCCTCTGTTGTAGGCACGATGGTCACACCGATTGGTGTTGGGACCACCGTCCTTACGGCACGGCAAGCACCAGCTGGACCCTTCTCATCAATCGTGGTGACCATGAATTTAACGGTGACTGCGACTGCACCTACGGTTGGCTCTTGGCTTCCGATCTCCTACACACTAGGAACTAACTCAACCAATACTTTGACATTGACCCCGCCAACCTCAAATTCGAGTGGTCCTTGGGTCTTCACGGTCGCGGATCCAACGATCGCTACCGTCTCTGGAAATACTCTCACCCTCTTAAAAGGTGGTACCACCACAATAAGCGCGCAAGAGAGTGCATCGGCAAATTTCGGTATCTCGGCTCCGCTTTCGGCCCCACTTAAAGTAAGTCAGAGCGCCATTATTCCAACACTTCCAAACCGTAATCAGGTAGCGGGCGATCCAGCAATTGTGATTACGCCTCCCGCTTCACAATCAAGCGGTGGATGGAGCCTCACCTCGAGTGACCCGCAGGTTGTCGCCGTCAACGGGCTCTCACTCAATCTTGGGAACGCTGGAACCGCAACGATCACTCTGACTCAAGCGGCGGATGGATTCTGGCTTCAAAACTCGACTAGTTTCACGGTTACCGTGGCGGGCTTAGTTCCAACAGTAGGTACGCTCGCACCGATCACTATCACAGCTGGAACCACTCTGGCGATGATTCCGAATCCGACTTCCAACTCAAGTGGGATCTGGAGTTACACGGTGAGTGATCCAAGCATCGCCAAGATTGTCGGTGGTCAACTCATTGCCTTAAAACCCGGCGTGACAACACTCTCCGCGGTACAACATCCAGCTGGCAAGTACGGTCAATCAAATACCGTTCAAGGAGCGCTCACCGTCGAAATCGCTGCGCCAACACCGTCAAAATCACCAATGCCATCTCCTTCAAAATCACCAATGCCATCTCCTTCAAAATCACCAATGCCAACACCAACTAGCAAACCAAAACCCAAGCACTCAAAGGCCCCTGTCGTCCCTATCGTCTCTGCAAAAGTTGTTGGAAGGTCGATACTCGTTACCTCCAACAACCCCAAGGTAGTTGTGATGATCAACGGAGCTATCGCAAAGGTGGGAGTCAATCCACTCGTGGCTGGGAACGATTTAGTGATCATCCAATTTGATTCAAAGGTAATCTATTCAAGAGTCTTCGCCATTAAGTAGGGGAAGTATTTGGATTGAGGTTTCTCCTTGGCAAGATCTAAAGAGCGTTTAGAGATTGGCCCGGTTGCATTTTTAGTTGCCGGGTTGATGTTTATGGAATTTCTCGATGGTGCGATACTTCCGACCGCAGCCCCTACCATCGCTCGTTCTTTCCACATTCTCTCGCAGCAAATAGGTGTTTGTGTCACCTCGTACATGGTCACGATCGTGGTGCTCATTCCAATATCTGCCTGGCTTGCAGATAAATACGGGGTGCGCAAAGTTCTCTTTTCAAGCATCACCCTCTTTGTAATTGCCTCGCTCTTATGCGCAACTAGTACCAATGTCCTTGAGTTAACGGTGATGCGTATTGTTCAAGGGGTGGGCGCCGCGACGATGGTCCCTATTGGCCGCCTAATTTTGATGCGTTCTGTCGATAAGAGTCAGGTAATTCGAGCGATCTCGTACTCCGTTTGGCCCGCACTGGCCGCCCCCGTGGTTGCACCTGTATTAGGTGGTTTCATTATTGCTCACGCCTCTTGGCATTGGATCTTTTTGATCAACCTACCTATCGGTGCAATTGCTTTGATCGTGGGTTTCAAGATTGTTCCGCATCTTCCTGGGGGCAAGGTGGACCGTCTTGATTGGCTCGGTTTTTACGGCACTGCGTTGAGCCTAGGAGCTTTAGTTTTTGGTGCGGCTGGGTTAGGCGCGCCTCATATAGATCTTTATATAACCGTCCCGCTTTTGCTTATTGGTATTGCAATTGGAGTTCCGACACTATTCCACCTGCGTCGCACAGAGATTCCGCTCATCGATCTCTCTGTTCTCAAGATTCAGACCTTTGCGCTCAACAACACTAGTGGATTACTTTTTCGGGTGGCGCAAAATACCGCCCCATTCGTTCTCCCCTTACTCTTTCAAGATAAATATGGGTGGAGTGCAGAGCGCGCTGGCGAGGTTCTCTTCTTCTATATGTTCGGGAACCTAACGTTTAAAGTCTTTACGACCCCCCTCATGAAACGCTTTCGTTTCAAACCCTTGATAATTGGTGCGACTCTCTTCAGCATCCCGCTGACTCTTTTGCTCGGAGTAGTCGGTCGCTCCTTACCACTACCACTGCTAGCTCTCTTGCTTCTGGTAACCGGCGGAGTTCGATCCCTTGGAATGACCCTCTATAACACCATCACTTATGCCGATATCGATCAGGAGATAATGTCGCACGCCAACTCGCTCTCTAACATGGTCCAGCAACTCTCTTCGGTGATAGCGGTGGCTTGTGCCGTGATCGCCATCAATATTGGCAGGGCAACTGTTGGGGTTCAGAATCAATTTAGTTTCGCCTTCATCTTTGCGATCGCTATTTTGATTCTCTCGCTGCGCAAAGTGATCGAATTACCAAGTGCAGCTGGAGATTCACTGCGGAAAAAGGCGTAAACTATTGGAGTGCTAAGCGCCCGATTAAATATTGCGATTCTCCTCGCGCGAAGTGCAAGCAAACTTTCGCGATTAATCGGCAATCAAGGCGAAACGCTTCCCGGTCGAATCTTGTTAGCTATTGAACCAGAGGCAATCTCACTTCTTGCAAAAGATAAAGAAGTTATCTTGGTATCAGGTACCAACGGAAAGACCTCTACGACCAAGGCCGTCGCCAGCATCATCTCTCAGTTAGGACCAGTAGCAACGAGCGGTTCGGGTTCAAATCTTGCTTGGGGAGCAGCAAATGCGCTGATCTCCCCAGCACCTTTCGCTGTCTTGGAGATCGATGAGCTTCATCTTCCAGCCATTATTGCGCAGACCGACCCCACCGTTGTCCTTCTTTTAAACCTTACGCGCGACCAACTTCATCGGATGCACGAGGTCAAACGGGTAGCCGATCGCTGGCACGTAGAGTGCGCAGAAGCGGTCAACACCGTCTTTGTAGCCGATATCGATGACCCATTTATAAATTATGCGACGGCTAATGCAAATAATGTCGTCCGTGTTTCTTTTGGAGGTCGAGTGCATCCCGATGGGGCGGTTTGCCCACGGTGTGGCTCTTATTTGAATTGGGATGGCGGGAACTATTCGTGTACTTGCGGCTTAACTAACAAGATAAGCGAACTCAAATTTAAGGATGGTTCGGCGGCATATCGAAATGCGATCTTGGCCAATATCGTCGGAGAAGTTGTCGGAGCTGAACCCATCGAGTTCACAACAGAACAGCTTGAGCGAACTGTCTCGAAAGAGATTGACGGCAAGCGCGTTCATTTCAGATTAACAAAGAACCCAGCTTCATGGACCGAGGCGTTAAGCGCGAAATTGCAACCCGATGTGATCTTGGTGCTAAATGCTAGGCAGGTCGATGGAATAGATACTTCCTGGCTATGGGATGTCTCCTTTGCACAGCTAAAAGGCCACAATGTAATAGTCTGTGGTGAAAGAGCGCTCGATATGGCGTATCGAATTCACGTTGAAGGAATTAGTTCACAGGTTGTCTCCTCCTTCGATGAGGCGGTTTCACTTCTCGTAGGTCCAGAAATTTCAGTATTAACCGCATATACCGCCTTCTTTGAATTGGCCATGTGATGCTAGAAATTATCCGTATTCATAATGAACTCCTAGGTACTTATGGTGACCGAGGAAATGCAGATGTACTTAAATACCGTGCCGAACTCCGCAAGATCAAGGCTCGCATAACCGATATTTCATATCTCGATCCGCTTCCCAAGAGCGGTGATATTTACCTATTAGGTGGTGCAGAAGATGCCGCTCAACTCTTATCGCTCACCGCGCTACACAAGGGAAAAATACTAAAGAGCGCTGCTAATAAAGGGGCTGTGGTTCTTGCAATCTGTGCAGGGTTTCAAATTATTGGAAGTAGTTACTCAACTCGCGAAGATGAATTTGCCGGACTTGAATTACTCGATGTGACAACCGAGCCTGGTGATAAGCGGCTTGTAGGCGATATCGCTGTTCAATCTCCGCTCTTCACTGTTGCGATGACGGGCTTTGAAAACCATAGTGGCGTTACAAAACTCGGCGACGGAGTCGATGCCTTCGGAACTGTGATTTCTGGAAATGGGAACGGTATCGATGGGGTTGATGGTGCTATCTCGGGCAATGTTTTTGGTACCTACTTACATGGACCTGTACTGGCGCGTAACCCAGAATTTGCAGATCTACTCCTAGAAAGAGCGCATGGCTCGCCGATTTCAAGCGTGGATGATCAACTTGCAGACCAATATGCCAGTTGGCGTAGAGCGGCAATTAAGTAGGTTACAATTAGGTGTTGCATCCGCAACACAACTCACAGAACCTCTGTTTGTCACCATAAACAAGTTCGTTTGCGAGTCTTAAGTCAGTCTTATCTGATAAGCACCACGAGACACGCATCTATGTCTCGATTGGTATAGCTATGTCTACGTTCCGCAATTTAGGTGTTACCCCTGCGCTCTGCGAAGCTCTCGAAGCTGAAGGCAAGACCGCTCCATTTCCTATTCAGACCGCAACTCTTCCTGATGCCATTAAAGGCCGCGATGTACTTGGCCGCGGACAGACTGGTTCCGGTAAGACCCTAGCTTTTGGTCTTGCAATGCTTACCCGCCTTAACGGTCGCACCGCAAAGCCACATAAGCCACTTGGCCTCATCCTCTCTCCTACACGTGAACTTGCCGTGCAGATCAACGAGGTTGTTTCACCACTTGCCCGCAAAATTGGCCTCTCTTCACAGGTTGTTGCTGGCGGACTCTCTTATATTGGTCAGATTCAATCCCTCAAGCGTGGAGTTCCAGTAATTGTTGCGACTCCTGGTCGCCTGATGGATCTTCTTGAGAAGAAGCACATCGACCTCTCTGATGTCATGATCACAGTCCTTGATGAAGCCGATCAGATGGCCGATATGGGCTTCTTGCCAGTCGTTAAAGAGATCTTGTCACTTACTCAAGAGGGCGGACAGCACCTCTTGTTCTCTGCAACTCTCGATCGTGACGTAGATTCACTTGTAAAGCGATTCCTTAAAGATCCAATCACTCACTCTCTCGAAAACGAGAAGTCTCGTTCAGCTGATATGACTCACCACTTGTTGTTGCTCGATCAGCAGCATAAAGATGAGATTTCAGCGCAGATTGCAGCTCGTGATGGCCGCACAATTTTCTTCGTACGTACCAAGCATGGCGCAGATAAGTTAGCTGAGAAGATGCTTCGCAGTGGTGTGCCAGTTGGCGTACTTCATGGCGGAAAGTCTCAAGGTCAACGTACCCGCGTACTCAAAGCTTTTAAAGATGGTCGCGCCTCTGCACTCGTTGCAACAGATGTTGCTGCCCGCGGTATCCACGTAGACGATGTTTCACTTGTCGTACACGTCGATGCTCCTGCAGATCACAAGGATTATCTCCACCGCGCTGGCCGTACCGCTCGCGCTGGTGCTACCGGAACCGTTGTCACTCTTGCTACTCATAAGCAGAAGAAGGCGGTCTTTGGAATTACAAACCGTGCTGCTGTTAAGTTGATTGAGAATCAGGTCCGCCCTGGTGACTCAAAACTTCATGAAATTACCGGCGCTCAAGAGCCTTCAGGTATTCCAATTGAGGTCGAGGCAGAGAAGCAATCTCGCAACGATCGTAAGCCTGGAAGTCGTAGCCGCTCAAATGATCGCGGAAACCGTGATGGCAACTTCAAAGCACGTCGCTCCGGTGGAGGACGTTTTGAATCAGCTGCGCCAACAGAGGGTAGTGAAGTACGTACAGAGCGCACCTTTAGCGAGCGTCCTGCTCGTACCGAACGTACTTTCAGCGAGCGTCCTGCTCGTACAGAACGTACCTTCGAAGCACCTCGTGAAGATCGCCGTAGCAATACCGAGCGCTCTGATCGTCCATTCCGTTCAGCTCCAAAGAAGTGGGAAGACAAGGCACGCGAGTCACGCGTCCGTGAAGATGGTCCTGCAACCGCAGGCAATCGCGGTCGAGTAGAAGGCGTTGCACGTCCCGCAAAGAAAGCTCCACGTATGCCGCTTGAAAAGCGCATCGCGTTAGAGAAGGCCGAATCTCGCGCACGCGCGGGTGGCAAGCCAGGAGCACCAAAGAAGTTTGTAAAGTCTGGTGGAAAGCCTTTTAAGGCGGGAAAGCCAAGCCAAGCTAAGCGAGGCTAATTACCCGATCAAAGTTATTTGTGATGGCGTCCTGATTGTGAGAAATCACCAGGACGCCTTTTGATTTTCCGAGCTCGGTAATAATTTCTAAAATTCTCTCGGTGGAAGCTTGATCTTGAGCGCTAAATGGTTCATCAAGTAAATAGTAATTTGCCTCTTGGCTCAGAGCCAAAGCCAGACTGACTCGCTCCTGCTGACCAATAGAGAGTTCTGTAACCTTCTTGTGAAGCAGATCTTGTAGCGCGAGTTTCTCGATGATGAAGGAGTTATCTTTAATACGCATCGACTTGGGTAAGAAGTGAAGGACTTGCTCCACGGTAAAGGCAAGCGTAAAGGAGCGGCGTTGCGGCGCAATCGATCGCAGTGCTGCCTGTCGCTTTGCACTCAACTTGGAAATATCCAGGCCATCTATTTCGATTGTTCCAGAGTTTGGTTTTAACAATCCACCAATTAATTGAATCAAAGTGCTCTTGCCTGAACCATTTGGCCCAGTGAGAAGTACCGACTCATTCATATTTAAAGCTTGGTTAAGATCTTGATGAATCACATGAGTAGCGCGGCTAAAGGTTAATGACTTGATATCAATCATGACTCACCCACGAAGCACGTCGAACCCTGATCAAGATAATAAGCGCCGGAGCTCCAAGTAAAGAAGTCAAAAGCCCAAGTGGAATTTCATTAGGTGGAAAGAGGGTTCTAGCTAGAAGATCGGCGAGTAGTAGAACGATTGCACCGATGAGAGCGCTTAGGGACAACAACTTTCGATGAGCCGGACCAATTAATAGGCGGACGATGTGTGGCACCAAGAGGCCGATGAATGCGATCTGACCTACAGCGCTCACAGCAGCCCCGACAAGAAATGCGAGTCCAATAATCGCGTAGAGACGCAACCGCTTTGGATTAACTCCCATGTAGTGAGCAGAACTTTCACCGAGTGAATAGATATCTAACCGTCGTGAGACGAAGAAACAGATGATGATTCCGACTTCAATGTAAGGAGCGATCATCCCCACCGTTGCATTGTTGAGCAAGGTGAGTGAACCAAAATCCCAGAAGGTGATGGATTGAATTCCCGGCTTAGGTGACATCGAAATAAGAAGTCCTGCCGCCGAGGTCAAAATTGCCGACACCGCGATACCAGTTAAAAGGAAGCCAAAACCCTTGCCAGGTGCTAGCCACTGAACCAATAGCGCGGTCAGTGCCGCCGCCAGGACTGCAGCAGCAATATTTGAGCGAGTGCCATACAGGGAGCTTCCGGAGGCAATGAGAGCGATTGTTCCGAGGGTTGCTCCACTCGATAATCCGATGAGAGTCGGCTCCGCTAATGGATTGCGGAAGATTCCCTGTGCCACCGCACCGGCAACTCCAAGTCCTGCGCCAATGATCACGGCGCCGAGCGCTCTTGGAAAGCGAACCTGCCAAATCGTCGTTGCATCGACATCGTGCTTGCCAATCAGAGCGAAGACAGAGTGGTGAAGGTGAAGAATCCCAACATCGAGGGAGAGCCAGAATAGAAATAGGAGCAGTGCTAAGCCGCCCGTATAAATTCCGAGCTTCTTCATAATTTAGCCGCCGCGAGAATCAATGGACGAAGCGCTTTAGCCATAGGAACGGTGCGCGGCCCAAAGGAGAGAAGTAAAGAGTCATCAACGGTTACCACGCGCTTGTGTTGACCCGCTGGAGTTTCCGCGATTCCGGGGAGTTGAACTAAGCCATTAATGCCTCCGACAGATGCCAGGCCTTTGGTCATCAGCAAGAGCACATCCGGTTGAAGTTTTATCAACTCCTCGGCGGTCAGCGCATTAAATGGATTCTTGAGGTTGGCAGCCCCGACATCAATGAAGCCATCGGCTTTTAATATTGAATCGGCACCGGAGCCCGGGCCACCGATCAGATAGATCGATGCGGTTCCGCGCAGATAGAGGAAGGCAACTCTTATCTTGGTTTGAGGGGCCTTAAGGGAACTTACCTCTGCCTCCAACTTTTTACCCGCGAGTGGAACTCCGAGTGTCTTTGCGATCAAACTTTCCTTGGCATAGATATCGGCCAGAGTAAACGCGCTGGGAATCATGACGAGCCGAATTTTCGCCGCTCTCAATATAGATAATGCTGCAGCCGGTGATGTGTTGGAATCTATAAAGACCAGATCAGGGTGTTGCGATAAAACGGATTCAGCAGAGACCTGCATTGCGGTTTCATCAATTGGAATTAGTTTTAGCTCGGGCATCGTTGATGCGATATCTCGGCCAACCAATATCTTTTGATATCCGAGGGCGGCGACTATCTCCGCTGCGCCATCGGCTAAGGCAACGACTCTGCTGTATCGCGGATGTTCTGCGGTTTTTACAATCGGAAGTGAGATTTGGCTTGCATTTATATCCGACACCGCAGCCTCTGCTGTCGGGGAAAAGCAGGCTAGAAGAGCGCAAACTACGCTCGTTGCGAGTACCCGCGATCTCATCCGCGTATTCTGTCACGGAGTTATCCGACATGGGCGGCAAAGTTGTCGGAGCAAATTTTCGAACTTTCTTTTACATTAACGCCATGAAATTCAAGTTACTCCTCACGGTGCTTGCCGTCACAAGCGTCGGAATGGCGACCGCTTCGGCGGTTGTTGGTCCCCACGGAGAGTCCTTGATAGCCTCTAAAACAACTGGAATCAAAGCGGGTCAGAGCATTCTCGTATCTGGCAAGGGTTTTGATACAACGGTTGGAATCTATGTGGAGATGTGCCAAGTGGTTCCGGCTGGAACTCTGCCAACTACCTGTGGTGGCGGGGTCAATATGTCAGGAAGCAACGCGGCATCATTTTGGATCTCATCGAATCCACCAAGTTATGGCAAGGGGCTTGCGATCCCTTTTAAAACGGGCGGAAGATTTGCGGTATCGCTCAAGGTTCAACCACTTATCGGCAAGGTCGATTGTCGAAAAGTCCAGTGTGCGATTTATGTCCGCGCTGATCACACCAGAACCCAAGATCGAACCCACGATGTAAAGCTACCTATAGCGTTTAGTAAATAAACATACCGATAAGAGAAGAGAGAACTAATGAAAAAGAAACTCATCGCTGCTATTGCAGTTGCCCTCGTGGTCGTTGCTGCTCCATTGGCAAACGCCAAGGCGACTGTCACAGCTACACCAACAAAAAACCTCTCGCAGAAGGCTGCGGTTGTGAACTTCAAGTTCGCAAAGTTACCTGCGAAGAATGGTCTCTACGTTGAAGAGTGCATGGCACCTTCTGTAAAGGGCGCAACCCCTACAGTCTGCGATTCAGACCAGAGCGCACAGGCATGGGTTTCAAATGTGAAGGCAGATATTGCACAAGGTGCAACCTCTGGAAAAGGCGTTGTAAAGTTGAAGCCGGTTCCATATTTCACCAATGGTGATTGCGTACACACAACATGTGTCTTCTTTATTACAAATGATCACAATGCTGCTGGAGATAAATCACAGGATCAGACGATCCCTTTTACCTTCTCAGCTAAGTAATAACTTCACTTCTGAGCGAGAGCTCGAAGTCCAGCAAGCGCAAATGTAACAGCGCTCTGGATTTCGAGCTCTGCGTCATTTCCGGCATCAATTCGAATTGAAGCAGCATCGGTAACGCTAGAGAGCAGCGCCGCAGCCGCTCTAACATCAGATAACCCTGTGTTCGTGAGTGACTCTTGCAATGGAGCCATCATTCGGCGGTGACCCAACACAATCTCATCACGACGATCTGATGGAGTCGTAATGGTGTTCAATGATTTAACAAGCATGTGGCGACCATCTGCCACATAACGCAGGCTCTCTGACATCCAGAGTTCAATCCGTTTCCAAGGATCGGTCTCACCAGCTACCGCATCGGCTAAACGGTGGGTGTAGTAATCAAGCTCTTCTAGGACGAGATCAGCAACGAGGTCTGCGCTTGATGCAAAATATTCGTAGATAGAACTTCTTGCTAATCCGGCTTTAGCCGCAACGGATGCGACGCTAATTGATTCTGCGCCACTTTCAAGGGCCAACTCCATCGCAGCGCTCATTAGCTGTTGACGGCGCAACTCTCTATGGAGCGCGACGGTCGGAGCTTGAATCTTTGGCATGAGGGGCCAAGTATCGCACTCTTTCAAAATGGCGAATAGTTGAAAATTCAACTATTCTGGGCACTCATCCACTCTCAGTTAGGTTTAATAATGTCTGATTTGCTCCATATCGAAGTGAGCCCACAGGGCGAAAACTCAATTTCACGCTCAATCTCAAAGGAGTTCCTCGCCGCTTTCAACGAGAAGAACCCAAACGCAGTGATCATCACCCATGATCTAGCGACAGAGACAATGCCCCATTTGGATGGCGAGACCATTAACGCTGGATATACCCCTGAGGCAGATCGCTCAGCCGAAGCTCAAGCTAAGCATGCTTACCGTCTAGGACTTATCCAAGAGGTTAACGAAGCCAAGAACATCCTGATCTCGACTCCTATGTGGAACTTTGCGGTCCCATCAGTTCTCAAGGCATGGATCGATCAAATCATCATCCCTGGCGCAGTAAACGTCACCGGCAAAGTCACCGTCATCGTCTCTCAGGGCGGCTCATACGCAGAGGGTGCACCACGCGCCGGTTGGGATTGGCAGTCTGGCTATCTCAAGCAGGTATTTAATTCGATCGGTGCTACCGATGTAGAGGTTATTCTCTCTGAGTTCGGACTCGCTGGAGTTGTTCCTTCGATGGCTGACTTCGCCGATCACAAGGTTGCATCAATTGCTGCTGCAAAAGAAGCTGCAAAGGTACGCGCAGTCGCTTAAACAGTAACTCGCTTTCGGAGATCAATGAGCCGCGATGACACAACTGCAATAAGTGTCATCGCGGTTCCTGTTACTAAGTAGGAACTCACCTTTGTATGTGCGGCAGGAGAGAGCCAGTCAAGCAAGAGCGCTCCGATTAACTGCCCAGTTACGCTAAATAAGATGAAGTTAAGAATGCCTAAGTGCTTGACCGTATAAGCACTGACAGCGATAAAGACAACACCGATCGGTCCACCAAGATAGACAATTAAGCCGTGCGGTAGATGTCCGATCGAACCACCACGCGCTAGATTGACAATAAGAGCAATAGTTAGAACAAAGGCGCCCATTAAGAAATTAACAAATGTGGTTGCAAGCGGTCGCATCGATGTTCCATTCATCCGACCATTGAGCGCCTGCTGAAAGGCAATCACGATTCCAACGGTGATCGCCAGAATAATTGGTGCCACTTTAAAGGTAGAGCTTCGTAATTGAGGAAAGACCGCGATCGTTACCGAAAGAAGTGTGACGAGAGCTGTGATTCCGCGAAGCAGGGTAACGCGATGCTTTCCAGACGGAGATATTCCAAAGAAATCTACGACCATCGATGAAACAGTTTGTCCGCCAACGGTGCAGATTGTAAATATCGCCACACCAATTGTTGGAACCACACTGCTTTGGATAGCTACAAAGAAGCCACCACCCATTCCGCCGATAACTTCCCAGGGCTTAAGCGTGCGCTGGCGCAGCCCTTTCCAAATATTGCCAAGTCCACGTCGATCGGGTCCATTAAAGATGCAGAACGCGATGACAAAGATCCATCCGGTACCAAAAGAGATTAAGGCGGCCGCTATTCCATTATGGATATCGGTGGATAGTTGACCATTAAGCCTTGATTGAACCGCTGTGAGCGCTCCAACGATCGTTGCTAACGCTGCAAATAACATGCGCTCATACTAGTTGACGCAAGGAATGCCAGAACCCTCCACCGAAGTTCCATTTGCAAGGTGGGCAAAGTTAAATTTTGTGGCGGTTGGTTTTGGAGTTGGCTTGGTGCTTGCTCCTGGTACCGGTGAAGCCGTGACCTTTGGAGCTGGGTAGAAGAGATCATGAACAAATTTGCGGACGGTAGGGATATCAATCAAGTTAACATCTTGACTGTTGCGTAGCGCATAACCCTCGATCGGTAAGGTGTAGAACTTAATATGCCCGCCTGTAAGTGCCTTTGCTTGTGGCAAGAATCCAAGTACATCCCAACCCGAGTCGATGACAACATCCTTCTTCGCAACCGTGAGTAGTGATTGCAATTTCCCTAGATCTCCAAAAATGCCTTGGCTTCGGAATTTTGTAATGACACCTGTTATGAAGGCTTGTTGGCGATGAGTTCTATCAAGGTCGCCATTTGGTAATCCATGGCGCTGTCGAACAAATTCAAGAGCCTGAACTCCTGAGATTGTCTGCAAACCGGCAGGAAAGACGGCGCCGGAATACTGCGAATCATTTACCGCGTGATTGAGACAGACTTGAATTCCACCGAGCGCTGTGGCGAGATCATAAAAACCGACGAGGTTAACTTCTGCGAAGTGATCGATCGGGACGCCAAGTAGGTTGGTGATTGTCGAGATTGTCGCAGCGCGCCCGGCATCACGACTTTCGTGTTCGCGAAGCGGATTAGCTACACCCTGCTTAATGAGTGCGTTCTCTGAATTGTATTTGGCAAGGCCATACGCCTCTTTGATTTTCTGCATTCCCCAGCCAGCAACGTTGACATAGTCATCGCGCGGAATAGAGATCGCGACCGCACTCTTCCCGTTGGCTGGGATGTGAATCAGGATCATGGTGTTGGTGTTATATCCACCGACAGAAGAGCTAGAGCCGACATGCATGAGGTCGAGGAGTTTGCGCGGGAGGTCTGCGCCGTTGTTATCGCGGCGGGAATCTAGACCGAGAAGCAGGATATTCACGTCGCCGCCCGCGGAGGTCTTATCGCCCTTGAGGACATTTGAGCGGGGAATCGCGCTGCCAGCGGTCTTATCGAAGAAGTAGAAGCCGAAGGCGAGGAGTGTGACGGCTATCGAGATGGTGGCGGTGAATCTCCGAAAGCGCATGGCGGGAATCTTACCGACTAGAGTCTTGGCATGGATCACGTCGGCGCACTAGCCCTTGTTGGCTCGGGTGAGTACCTCCCGGAAATGGTGGAGTTAGAGCGAGATTTACTGAGAAGCGGCATAGAACGTGGCATGAGTAACAGATATGTGCAGATTCCACTTGCAGCGGGCCGAGAGAGCGTTGACCGCCTGCGTTATTGGCAGGAGCTAGGCGCGGCGCAAGCGGAACGTTTGGATAGTGAGCAGGTATTTCTCCCTATTTATACCCGCGATGACGCCATGCGTGAGGATCTTGCTGCATTGATTGATGGCGCCGCATTGATCTACATCTCAGGAGGAGATCCCTCGTACCTTGCGACCTCCCTCATCAATACTCCGGTCTGGCAGGCTATTGAACGCGCTTGGCGAGCTGGAACATCACTCGCTGGATGTAGCGCTGGAGCGATGGCCTTTTCTGGTGATATCCCAAACTTTCGCAAACAGAGCGAGGTGGGTACCCCAGGACTCAATCTCCTTCCGACGGTTCGTACGATTCCGCATTACAACAAATTCTTTGGATGGATTCCAGATAGCGCTGCGAAGTTAATGGTGCGCGCACCCGAAGGTGTTGCCGTCATAGGCGTAGACGAATTAACCGCGGCGGTAACCGGGTTGGACTCACGTTCAAGTTATGACCCGCTCATCTTTGCGGTCCATGGAGTTGGCGGAGTGCATGTTTTAAGAGGTCCGACGACTCATAAGTATGTGCACGGAGAATTGGTCGACCTTCATTAAACTGCTGTAATGCTCAAGAAGATCAATGATTTCAATAGTAATCTCGCGGCCAGAATTACATCAGGCGTCGCGACGATGTGGTGCGCATATATCTTCGCCGCCATCGCCTTGATATCACTTCCATCTGCGATTAAATCAGGCGATCTCATCACCATTGTCGCCTGGGTAGCTCAAACTTTCCTTCAGTTAGTACTTCTTTCAATAATCATGGTTGGGCAGAACGTTCAATCTGCCTCTGTGGAACAGAAGATTACAGAGACCCACACCGCATCTCTGGGTGAGTTTGAACTTGCAAAAGAAGCTCGGGAACTCAATCGTGAAGAGATACTCGAGCTGAAGCAGATCGCCTCTGATATTCACCGTGTACTTAAAGATATAGAGGCTAAAACTTCTCGATGAAACTTAGGACCACCTTTGGTCACACATACGTAAAAAGATTTTATCTTGCTCGCTTCATCTCTAATTTTGGAAATGGAATGGGTCCAATTGCGCTCGCCTTTGGAATTTTGCATCTGCCACATGGCAGCGCCAAAGAGTTGGGATTTGTACTCGGAGCGCTGACCGTCGCTATGCTCTGCATGCTTCCTTTTGGTGGCGTGATCGCGGATAAATATGGACGAATTCGAATGTGCGCCTTTGCCGACATAATCGCGGGCGCAGTACTTCTAGTTCAAGTTTATTTTTTCTACACGGGCCATGTTCCGATAGCCGCCTTGCTCTTCTCTAATATTGGATTTGGATTGATGTGGGGAGTTTTTTGGCCCGCTTTCTCTGGAGCGCTACCCGCACTTCTTCCGGAGGAAGAGCTGCAACAGGGCAATGCAATCAATCAATTCATTGCAAACTTTGCTCTGATCAGCGGCACGGCGATCGGCGGATATTTGATAAGTGCATATGGAAGTTCCACGGCGCTGCTAATCGATGCTCTCACCTTCATCGCCTCCGGTTCACTCGTGATTAGTTTTAGGCATCTGACTCCTGCCCGAAAAGAGACAGGTGCATCAATTCGAAGTGACATGCGCGAGGGTTGGAGGGTCTTCTCCTCCTTTCCCTGGATCGTTATTACCGTCGCTGGCTTCTCCTTTATCGTCATGATTTGGGCTGGTGCTCAGGATGTATTAGGACCCGTTATTGCCTTGAGGCACTTCCATGGAGCGAAATCATGGGCTGTGGTAATCACGTGCGAGTCCATTGGATATGTGGTCGGATCCTTACTTGGAATTCGAATCAAGATTAAGTACCCCATGCGCTTTCTTACGGCTATCTCCCTGACTCTCACCGGCTACCTACTTGTCCTCTCAGGCCCACAACCCTTGGCGGTGATCTGCCTGGGCGCCTTCTGCTGGGGTATAACGCTAGATCTCTGGGGAGCGCTCTGGGGTACCGCTTTTCAACGCACAATCCCTCGTGAGGCCTTATCTCGGGCCTCTGCCTTTGATGGGATGGGAACCATGCTCTTGCGCCCCGTGGGGCTTGCAATAGCCGCCCCTTTAGCCGGGCTCGTGGGGATTACAAGGACGATTGAGCTCTTTGCCGGTATTTCACTTCTGGTCATCATTGCCCTCCTCCTCACGCCAGCGGTTTGGAAGATGGAGTTGGTACCTGCATTCTCAGAGAACTCTTAGGAAGCTTTGCGTATTCTTTAGGACGTAGCAGGTTAGATCTCTTTAGGTAATTTCGTAATGAAAGGGTTAATCCGATGTCCATTTTTAGCCGAATAAATAACTTGAGCACTATCTCTAAGCTCATTATTGGTTTTGTTGCAGGGGCTACCGTGATTGGGAGCGTTGCTACCGCAGCTAACAGCCTTACCTCGGCCAGCGTCATTACGGCATGTGCAGATAACACAACGAGCGTTCTCTATGCGAGTACAACGGGTACCTGCCCTGCCAATCGCACAGCTGTAAGTATCGGCAATGGTTCACTCAAAAATATCGTTGCCAAAGTTGAGCCTTCGGTAGTGACCGTTGATGTATTAGATTCAACAGGCTCGGGTGATACCGGCTCAGGTTCGATCATCAAATCCGATTCAACAGGTTCATACATCGTTACAAATAATCACGTGGTTGATGCCATCACCGTCGCGGGAAATCCTTATACGCTCGCCGTCGACTTAAGCAATGGAACCAAGGTAAATGCAACCTTAGTGGGACGCGACATCTCTTACGATCTCGCTGTGCTTCACATCAGCACACCAAATCTTCCTGTGATCCCTCTCGGGGATTCATCAACGATCTCTATCGGCGATCCTGTTATCGCATTTGGCTCACCACTTGGATTAACTGGAACAGTTACGGCGGGAATCGTCTCTTCGCTCAACCGTCCCGTAACAACTCAGAGTACAAATTCCACAACGCAGTCCTACGTTGATGCGGTCCAAACAGATGCAGCGATCAACCCTGGTAACTCTGGTGGCCCACTTACAGATTCACAAGGTCGCATGATCGGAATCAATAGCGCCATCGCCTCAGATGCAACAACCGGATCGCAGGCTGGTTCCATCGGTCTTGGTTTTGCAATTCCTATCAATGAAGCGCAACGCACCATTAACGAGATCATTACTAGCCCAACTCACACCTCTACTCGTCCGGTGTTAGGCGTTTATTTTGACGACACTTTCACCGGAGTTGGAGCGAAGGTTGCACAACTCGTCTCCGGTGGGGCGGCTGATAAAGCTGGAATCCCAGTTGGCGCGATCATCACCAATGTCGGTGGAAGTCGTATCCCAGATGATCAGACCGCAATCGTTCGGATTCGCTCCTATGCTCCAGGAAGCACGGTCTCTATTACCGCGACGCTTCCAAGCGGCGGCAGCAAGGTCTTCACGGTGACGTTGGGATCTGCGCCTTCGAATTCGTGACCCGCGCTTTCCGTGACAGACTATAGGGAGTGAATTTACTTAACTTAGAGTCGGTCTCAAAGGCCTTTGATATCCGCCCACTCTTGGATGGCGTCTCTTTAGGCGTCGCCCAAGGTGAGCGGATTGGCATTGTGGGTCGCAATGGCGATGGCAAGAGCACGCTGCTCAAGATCATGGCGGGCACGCTTGAACCTGACTCTGGTCGACTCTCTAAATCAAATTCGGTTCACGTTGGCATATTGAGCCAGGCAGATAATGCCGCTGCGGGATCGACGGTTCGCGAAGTTGTTCTCGGAGATATCCCGGTTCACGAGTGGGCCAGCAATGGTCGAATCCGAGAAGTCCTCCAAGGACTCTTTGGTGGACATAGCGATGACCTTTTAGATCGCAAATTTCACTCGCTCTCCGGCGGTGAACGTCGCCGGGTTAACCTGGCCAAACTCCTAGTCTCTGATCTAGATCTTATCTTGCTCGATGAGCCAACAAACCATCTCGATGTCGAAGGCGTTGCCTGGTTGGCCGCTCACCTCAAATCCCGCAACTCGCTCTCTGTTGTAGTCATTACCCACGATCGCTGGTTCTTGGATGAGATTTCAGATCAAATCTGGGAGGTCGTTGATGGCAAAGTCTTGGAGTACGAAGGTGGCTACTCGGCCTTTGTGCTCTCCAAAGCCGAGCGCTCGCGCCAAGCTTCGGTAGAAGATAGCAAGCGCAACATGTTGATCCGCAAGGAGCTCGCCTGGCTTCGCCGCGGCGCGCCAGCTAGAACTTCTAAACCTAAGTTTCGTATTGATGCTGCAAATACCTTGATCGCAAATGAGCCACCTCCTCGCAATGAGGCAGAGCTATTAAATTTTGCTGCCAATCGATTGGGCAACACCGTTTATGAGTTACATCAGGCGCAGATTAAGGCAGGGGAGTTAGAACTCCTCGATGATATTTATTGGAATATAGGCCCTGGTGATCGAATTGGAATCGTAGGCGTTAATGGCGCTGGTAAGACAACTTTAATGAAGGTTCTGAGCGGAGAGGGAAAGACTTCCGCAGGAAAATTAATTACTGGTGTTACCGTTAAATCTGCATACCTCTCTCAGCACCTAGAGGAGCTCACTCCCACATGGCGCGTACTAGAAGCGGTTGAGAAGGTTGCCAATCGTGTTCAACTCGGAAATGGCAAAGAGTTATCTGCAAGTCAACTCTGCGAAAGACTCGGATTCAATAAGGATCAACAGTGGACTCCGGTCGGTGACCTCTCTGGCGGAGAGCGTCGACGATTGCAATTAACAAGACTTTTGATGGATAGTCCCAATGTGCTCTTACTTGATGAACCAACAAATGACTTTGATGTAGAGACTCTCACAGCGCTTGAAGATCTGCTCGATTCCTTCGGTGGAACTCTGATCGTCATCTCGCACGATCGTTACTTCTTAGAGCGAGTCTGTGACACCTTTGTTGGTTTAATTGGAGATAAATCGCTGCGCGATCTTCCTCGTGGAATTGATGAGTACCTCGAACTTCGTCGCCTTGGAGAGTCCGGAGGAAGCAAAACCCAATCTTTAAAGCGCGAGTCAACAATTCTGGAGCAGAAAGCGCTCAAGAAAGAGATTTCACGGATCGAAAAGCAGATGGAACGTCGCCAGAGTCGTATTGCGGAGATAACGTTAGAACTCGCCAAACATGCAAGCGATCATCAAAAGTTAATTGAACTGCACGCCGAACAAGCTAATTTGCAAGCGGAGTTCGATGAGTTAGAGATGGCTTGGCTAGAGTTGAACGTCTCTTAACTGTTGCGCTGAAGCCTCTGGTTTTACATCCATAATAAATACTCCCATCGCAGATTCAGAGCCGGCTAGGTACTTTAACTTTCCGGGGGCGCGTCTAACACTTGTGATCTGCCAATGTAAGCCCAGCACATCACGACCTTTTCGAACTGGTGCTTGATGCCAAGCGGCGATGTAAGCCATAGGTATCCCAAAAACACCATCGAGGCGCAGTAGAACTTCCTTTGCAATCTCCGGGAAGGCATCGGCGGCTACCTCTGAAAGTTCTGCAAAATCTGGAACAAAGACTTTAGGGGCTACGTGAATTTCAAAGGGATAGCGAGCCGCGTAGGGAACATAAGCAATCCAATATTCATTTTGGGTGATGACCCGAACTTGATCATTAATTTCTCGGTCGATGATGCTAGTAATGAGAGGCACGCCAGTCTTGTCAAAGTGCGCTTGCGCCACCTGTAACATCTTTGAAGTGCGAGGAGTTATGAACGGGTATGAGTAGATCTGACCGTGAGGGTGGTTGAGAGTTACGCCGACCTCTTCACCGCGATTTTCAAAGACGAAGACTTGCTCAACATATGGCAGCTTTGAAATTTCACGAGTGCGATCGATCCAAGCTGCCAGGACGGTTCGCATATGTGCGAAGTCCAAGCTGCCAAAACTTCCCTCGTGGTGATCAGAGAAGGCAACGACCTCACAGCGACCCAAAGTCTGAATGGTTTCGGGAGGCAATTGATCAGATGGCGCTGAAAATGAGGGAGAGCGATTTTCAAATACGACGACTTCAAAATTGTTATCTGCTACCTCTGTGCCAAAATCGCTCTTCGTTGGACAGAGTGGGCAGAATTCTTTAGGCGGCAGGAATGCGCGTCCTTGACGGTGTGATGCCATCGCAACCCACTCACCCGTGAGCACATCTTCACGCATATCACCAGGAAGTGGTCGTGGTTCGAAGGGACGAGCATCAATTGCCGTGCGATCGACCGGAGTGCTGTCATAGTAGAAAATCTGTCGACCGTCGAACATTTGAAGTTCGGTCCGCTTCACAAAGGTCATGTAGAGATCTTATTCCATCTCGTCAGATCGCTAGGATTGCTCTATGAATTCCCAAGCTTGGTGGCGCGATGCCGCGATATATCAGGTCTATCCCCGCTCCTTCCGCGACAGCAACGGAGATGGAGAAGGGGACCTACAAGGTATTATTGCTGGGCTAGCCTATCTTGCAGATTTAGGCGTGGATGCAATCTGGCTGAGCCCCTTCTATAAATCGCCTAATAAAGATGGTGGCTACGACGTCTCTGATCCACGCGATGTTGATCCGCGTTTTGGAACGATCGGGGATGCAAAGGCGCTGATTGAAGCCGCTCACTCCCATGGCATTAAGTTCATTGCAGATATCGTTCCCAATCACTTCTCCTCGGAGCACGAGTGGTTCAAAGAGGCACTCAACTCCCCCAAAGGATCTGCGGCGCGATCTCGCTTCCATTTCTACGATGGACGCGGAGAGAATGGCGAGATTCCACCAAATAATTGGATCTCTATATTTCGTGGGCCAGCCTGGACTCGCATCGAAGACGGGCAGTGGTATCTACACCTCTTTGATTCAAGCCAACCCGATCTCAATTGGAACAATCCTGATGTAGCAGCAGATTTCGAAAAGACGCTTCGCTTCTGGCTCGATCTTGGGGTCGACGGCTTTCGAATTGATGTGGCGCATGGAGCCGCAAAAGAAAATCTCTTGGTGGACCACAGGGATCCCGAGCGACTCATCGATGCACTGCGTCTAGATTTCCTCGATATCTCAGAAGAGGAGCGCGCGGGCCTACTCTCCGATGTTCCATTCTTTGATCGGGAGGGCGTGCACGAGATCTATCGCAAATGGCGCTCTATCCTTGATGAGTACCCAGGCGATCGCATGACTGTGGCAGAAGCCTTCGTGTACCCATCGAGCCGTGCGGCGCGTTATGTACGTCCAGGTGAGCTACATCAGGTATTTAACTTTAACTTCATGATGCTTGGTTGGGATGCTGCGGCGATGCGCGCAAGTATTGAACGTACCCTTGCGGAGTTGGTCGACGTTAAAGCTCCAGCGACCTGGGTTTTGAACAATCATGACACTCCTCGCGTAGTCACTCGCATAGGTGGGGCACGTAAGGCGCGCGCCTTAGCTATGTTGACGCACTCACTGCCTGGCGGGATCTACATTTATCAAGGAGAAGAACTCGGATTACCAAGCGCCGAACTTCCAGATAGCGCACGTCAAGATCCTGCCTTCATCCGTAGCGGTGGAACCGATAAGGGTCGAGATGAATGCCGAGTGCCGATCCCTTGGAGTTCAGTGCTTCCCAATTACGGATTTGGTACAGGTGGAACGTGGTTGCCACAGCCAACCGATTGGGCGCAATACGCAATGGATATTGAAGCGAAGGATCCAGCAAGTAGTTGGGCGCTCTATAAGAAGAGTCTCGCCTTGCGTCACAATCATCCCGCACTCGGAGGAGAAGGCAATATCTCTTGGGTTGATGCTCCAGTAGGAGTTATGCATTTCACTCGCGAACCTGGGCTTGAGGTAATTGTAAATACCTTGGATACCGCAGTTGATGTGAAGGTGAGTGGTAATTCAATCCTGCTTGAATCTGCAGAGGGAAGTGAACTTACAGAGGGCGTGTTGGCTATCGCAGCCAACACGACCATCTGGTTACAACGGTAATTACTTAACAGAACCTGCAAGCAGTCCGCGAACGAAGTAACGCTGGAGCGAGAAGAAGACAACCAGCGGAACCAAGATCGTGACGAATGCACTAGATGTTAATAGCTCCCAGTGACTTCCCCATGTTCCGGCCAACCCTGCGAGTTTGGCGTTGAGTGGGTTGATGCCCTCTGTTCCGCCCGTGAAGGTAAGAGCAACGAGCAAGTCGTTCCACACCCAAAGGAACTGGAAGATTGCGAATGCGGCAATCGCTGGGATAGAGAGCGGAAGAACAATCCGACGAAAGACGGTGAAGTGGCTTGCCCCATCAACGTTGGCGGCTTCCATGAGATCACGTGGAAGCGAAGAGATGAAGTTGTGCAAGAGATAGATAGCAAGTGGAAGCGCGAACATGGTGTGTGGCAACCAAATTCCCAAGAACTTACCTGCGATATGTAACGCGGGAACAAGGGTGATAGTGCCGATATGAACGCCACCGGTAAAGAGTCGAAGCAGTGGAACAAGTGCTACCTGAATCGGAACGATTTGTAGCGCGAAGATTCCGTAGAAGACCGCATCGCTACCTTTGAACTTCACCCATGCCAAGCAGTAAGCGGCCATCGTTGCAATGGTTATTGGGAAAATTACCGCTGGGATGGTGATCACAAATGAGTTAACTACATAAGGCAAAATTCCATTTGAGATTCCACTCACTGTGCCTGTACTAAAGATGGCGGAGTAGTTAGCAAGGGTGAAGTGCGGATGGAGCAGCACCTGCCACCAACCAGAGGCAGAGATATCAGGCTTTGGTCGGAAGGAAGTTGCAAAGAGACCAAGAGTCGGAATGGTCCACAGCACGGCGATGATCCAAACGGTGATTGTTGCACCGCGGCTACCGAAGAGTTTACGGCCGGCATTGTGCTCAGCAAGTTTTGGCGCTTTGTTGCGAGTTAAAATGCTCATGCTATTGAACGCTCCCGACGTAGGTTATAAATGTTGTAAATCAAAACTGGCACTACGAGCAGGAAGAGAACAATTGCCATTGCAGAGCCTCGTCCAGCGTCGTATCGAATAAAGACCTCTGAATACATCTCGTTGGAGAGCACCGATGTTCCGAAGTTTCCACCGGTAGATGCACGAACAATGTCGAAGAGTTTGAGCGTCGATACGACCATGGTTGCAAGCACCACGATAAATGTTGAACGCACCATAGGGAAGGTCACTCCACGGAATAGACGCCATCCATGCGCACCGTCGAGAGCTGAAGCCTCCATGATGTCGGCGGGAACCGCCTTGATCGCGGCTGAAAGAATGACCATCGCGAATCCGGTTTGAGACCAGACAAAGACGATCATCAATAAGAAGGTATTGAGCGGTTGGGTGAGCAGCCAGTTTGAAGGTTCAAAACCTAGGTGCTTTGCGATCGTTGATAGCAGACCTACCTGTGGCTGATCTGGGTTTGCATACTTATATACAAACTGCCAGACGATTGAGGCGCCAACGAAGGAGACCGCCATTGGCATGAATATCAATGATTTGGCGATCGACTCACGGCGCATGCGATCGAGCAAGATCGCCAAGAAGAGTCCAAGCCCAGTTGTGATAATCGGGGTAAATAGGATCCAGAAAATTGTATTTCGAAGCACGATACGCATGCTCGGATCGGTAAAGAGCCAGTGGTAGTTGCTAAATCCAACCCAGGTGTGTGACGCCGATCCCTTGAAACTTAAGAGCAAGGTTCTAATAGCGGGGCCGAGCAAGCCAAAGAGCAAGAGTACGAGCGCAGGGCCAAGAAAGACGACGATGGCGATAGGTCGCTGCTTCTTTCCATTTGCACGGCCTGCAATAAAGAAGATTGCGGCAAGAACGGCTAAGAAGATCGCGATTGCCGCGAACATCTGTCCGATCTTGGGAAGGTTATCGCTCCAGAAACTAGTCATGGACTCTCTCTCATCTACTGAACTAACTTGTAAGGGGCAACATTAACTCGGAAGCACGCAAAATAGTAATGGCGGGGGCTTTTCAGCCCCCGCCATTACCTTCATACACTAATTAAATTACTTAATTAGTTACCTGTTGGCCATGCTGCATCGATACGAGCTGCAACGGTCTTTACAGGAGTTCCGTTTGCGAACCAATCGGTGAATCCGGTCCATTCTGCGCCGTTACCGATAGCAGCTGGCATTGCGTCAGAGGCATCGAAAACGAAGGTTGAATGTGGATCAGCGAGGTACTTAGCTGACAAAGCATCCAATGGGTTGGTGTAATCAGCAGCAGGTACGCCACTGTTTGCGCTCAACCAGCCACCGTTTGCGCCTGCAGCCTTAATACGGCTGATTGCCCACTGTGGTGATGAGAAGAAGGTCTGAGCTTCAACTGTTGCCTTGTTTGAGTTGAATGCTGCGAAGAACTCTCCGCCACCTTCGACTGGTGTCTGAACAGCTGGGTTGATGCCTGGGAGGTAGTAAACCCATGCATCGCCTGTTGGTGAAACAACTGATCCTGTTGGCAAGTCAGCAGCGATGAATGAAGCCTGCTGTAGCTGCATGCAACCACCTGTTGGAACGCCTGTGATGGCATCCTGGAAGGCTGTTGTGGCAATGGTTGAAACCTTGCCGACATACTTGGAGTTACCCATCCAGCCCCACACTGTGTTCATAGCGTGGATGATTGGAGCATCTGAGAACTTAACCTTGTGTGAGATCCAGTTGTTGTAAACGGTTGAACCAGCTTCACGAACAACTACCTCTTCGAGCCAGTCAGTTGCAGGCCATCCGGTAGCTCCACCAGAACCGATACCGCCGCACCATGCTGTTTGACCAGCTGCAGCCATCTTGTCTGATTGGGTGAACATCTGTGCCCAAGTTGTTGGAACTGTGTAGCCATACTTAGCGAATTGCTTTGGTGAATACCAAACCAATGACTTCAAGTTAGCTGAGTTAGGTGCTGCATAGAAGGTTCCGTTAACAGAACCTAGTCCACGCCAGCTCTTTGACCAGTAGCGGTTAACGTTGTTAACAACTGCTGATGGTGCTGGAACAACCTGACCTGTTGCAACCATCTGTGCGAGCAAGCCTGGTTGTGGGATCAAAGCGAGATCTGGGGCAGTGCCACCAGCGACACGTACTGGAAGTTGGTTTTCGAATTGATCTGAACCATTCCAGTTGATCTTGATGCCTGTGCAAGCGGTGAATGCTGCTGAAGCGAGTTGATACTTCGTGAGCTCATCGCCAACTACAGATGTGAATACTTCAACGGTCTTGCCCTTTTGAACGGCATAACCGGAACCAACTGATGCACAGTTTGCTGCTGAAGTTCCTGCATACGCTGCAGGGGCAACAAATGTCGCAACCAGCGCAACGGTTGCTGTGGCTACGCCAGCAAGCAAACCTTTTTTGCTAATCGACATATATATTCCTTAAGGGGTTTATCGCGGTCCAAGCTCCCCATGAAGATTGATTCCCGCGGTGTAGGTAAAGTGTAAGAGGCAAGTGACCGTGTGACCTAGTGGGATTCGGTCTAGAAACGCCTAATACGAGCGAAAATCAATAACAATTTGATAACAACTTGACCAATGACCCGTTCTTATTAATCTCTTGAGATTAATAAGAGAGCGAACTCTTAAAGCCCGCTCTCTTGTGGCGTACTTAACAGCGATGAATTTAAATCACATTTAAAACCGATGGCCACTCATAGTTAGCTATTTAGTGGGCCAGGCGGCATCAATTCTGGCGGCCACGGTCTTAACCGGAGTCCCGCTAGCAAACCAATCCGTGAATCCGGTCCATTCAGCTCCGTTGCCGATTGCAGCTGGCATTGCGTCAGAGGCATCAAAGACGAAGGTTGACTTCGGATCAGCCAGATACTTTGCCGAAAGGGCATCGAGTGGATTTGTGTAGGTCGCAACAGGAACACCGCTGTTGGCGCTCAACCATCCACCATTTGCGCCAGCGGCCTTAATACGGCTGATGGCCCATTGTGGTGTCGAGAAGTAGGTCTGTGCCTCCACAGTCTCTGGCTTGCTATTGAACGCAAGGTAGAACTCACCGCCACCTTCAACAGGGGTAGTTACTGCTGGGTTGATCCCAGGAAGGTAGTAGACCCAAGCATCTCCTGTTGGTGAAACTACAGAACCTTTTGGCAGAGAGGCTGCAATAAATGAGGCCTGCTGTAGTTGCATGCAACCACCCGATGGGATGCCAGTAACGGCATCTTGGAATGAAGTTGTGGCGATAGTGGAGACCGTGCCCACATATTTGCTGTTACCCATCCAACCCCAGACCGTATTCATCGCATGGATGATGGGCGGATCTGAGAACTTGACCTTATGGGAGATCCAGTCGTTGTAGACCGTCGCACCTGCTTCTCTGACAACAACCTCTTCGAGCCAGTCAGTGGCAGGCCATCCGGTAGCTCCACCAGAGCCGATTCCACCGCACCAAGCGGTCTGTCCGGCAGCGGCCATCTTGTCTGACTGGGTAAACATCGCCTTCCATGTTGTTGGGACGGTGTAGCCATATTTCGCAAACTGTTTAGGTGAATACCAAACCAAAGATTTCAAGTTAGCCGAGTTAGGTGCTGCATAAAACTTTCCACCCACCGAGCCCAGTGCTAACCAGCTCTTGGACCAGTATTTATTTACATTATTTTTAACGGCATTAGGTGCAACCACTGCTTGTCCGGTAGCAACCATCTGTGCAATAAGCCCAGGTTGTGGCACAAGCGCCAAACCAGGAGCTGTTCCTCCTGTTACACGCACTGGAAGTTGTGCCTCAAATTGATCACTGCCGTTCCAGTCAATCTTGATACCTGTACAAGCGGTGAAATCGGCAGAGGCCGCAGCGTAACGAGTCAGTTCATCGCCAACAACCGAGGTAAAGACCTCAACGGTCGTGCCCTTATGCACGGCATAGCCTGAACCCACCGTCGCACAGTCCTTCCCAGTAGCTCCATTGAGTGGAGAGGAGGAGTTGTGATGAACGATGAAAAAGACGCCTACAGCAATAACAACTACCACTGCGGCGATACCACTCATCATTCGATTTTTACTACTCGCGCTATTTATGGTGGCCATTTGAATTCCTTAATGGATTATTGTGGCCAAACTTCTAAATGAGTTTGGCTCCTATTTTCTGCATACAGAATAGGAGCCAATCACAGCGCTTGATAAGGTCTTTTTCCTTACGCTTCCTCACGGAGCAATAACGAAATACTTACAATTCGTTTGAAGCTATTACGTTGGCGTACCACTTCGCTGACTCTTTAGGAGTTCTTACTTGCGTTTCATAATTAACGTGAATGATTCCAAAGCGCTTCTGATAACCGAGTGACCACTCAAAATTATCTAGCAGGGACCATTGGAAGTATCCACCAACATCGACGCCAGCCGCGATTGAATCAAGAATTGCGTTGAGGTGCTTATCTAAATAAGAAATGCGACGTTGGTCATCAATCTTTCCAGAGGCATCTGGACCATCTGGATATGCGCATCCATTCTCAGTGATAAATATTTGTGGCAAACGATCTCCGAGTTCGTGCTTCCAGCGGGTTAACATCGTTGTGAGGCCCGCAGGAGTGATCGGCCATCCCATATCTGTCAGTTCGCCAACTGGAGTTGAATCGATGGTGAGTCCAAGAAGGGCAGAGTTATCGAATTGCACCGGCTTTGCGGCATCGCTAGCACCAACACGGGTATCGAAGTAATAGTTGATTCCAAGCCAGTCATTCTTTGTCTGGGCTAGCTCCATATCACCAGGCATGATCACATCGAGGAACTCGGAGCCAAACTCTTTAACCAATATCTCTGGATATTTGCCATGGAAAATTGCATCCATCCACCAACGATTTTGCACCGCATCCAAAATATCGGAGGCGTGTGATTGAACAGGATCTGTTGGATCATCTGCAGGGTAGTTAGCTTGATTGAGAACGGGTCCAAGTTTCAGATCACTTCGTACTTCACGCATTGCATTGACGGCAGTTGCATGGGCAATCACGGTGTGGTGGGCGACTTTAAAAGCGGTCGCGCGATCTGCAATTCCAGGGGCATGTACACCTAATCCATGTCCGAGCCAAGCGACGCACCATGGCTCATTGATAGGTGAATAATGCTTAACGCGATCTCCGAAGTGTTGCGCTACTGCGGCGGCATAACGACCGAACGCTGCAACCGTCTCGCGGTTACGCCAGCCACCCTTATCTTCAAGCGCTTGTGGCAGATCCCAGTGATAGAGAGTGATGTACGGCGTGATGCCATTGGCTAGCAGGGTATTAATAAGGTTGTCATAAAATGCAAAGCCACGCTCTTCGCGTACTTCATCGCCATTTGGAAATAGTCGAGACCAAGAGATGGAGAGCCGAAAGCCCTTTAAACCGAGCTCCTTCATTAAGGCAACATCTGTTGGATAGCGATGGTACATATCGCAAGCAACATCACCGGTATCGCCATTGTCGGTCTTACCTGGCGTGTGAGAAAAGGTATCCCAAATTGAAAGTCCGCGTCCATCTTCGGCGGCTGCGCCTTCAACTTGGTAGGCAGCAGTTGCGGCACCCCAGAGGAAATTAGTCGGAAAGTTTCTCATGTCATCCTCCTAGGATGTTTGTAGTGTCTTTAGTTTGCAGAAGCTCGAACCGCAGCGGCAACTGATGTTACAACGCGCGGATCAAAAACACTTGGAACAATGAAATTGGCATTGAGCTGCTCTATCGATACGCAATCGGAGATCGCATTCGCTGCAGCAACTAGCATCTTGTCGGTAATTTTATGAATTCGTCCATCAAGAAGCCCGCGGAATATCCCTGGAAAAGCGAGGACGTTGTTGATCTGGTTTGGGTGATCGCTACGTCCGGTCGCCACTACAGCTGCATACTTGCGCGCAATAACGGGATCGATCTCGGGCTCTGGATTAGCTAGCGCAAAGACAATCGCACCAGGTGCCATTGTCGCCACATCCGCTTCAGTAAGGACATTCGGAGCACTGACGCCGATAAAGATATCCGCACCAACCATCGCCTCCGATAGCGAACCGCGGAACTCACCTGGATTGCAATTATCAACGAACCAGGTTCGCATGACATCGTCATCAGGTTTGTTTTCGTGGACGAGCCCATCTTTATCAAAGCCAATAATGTGCTGAGCTCCACTTGCAACGAGTAATCGTGCAACGGCGGTACCCGCGGCACCAGCTCCGCTCATGACAATCTTGCAATCGGCCAGGTTCTTCTTTACAAATTTGAGCGCATTTGTCATAGCCGCAAGGACGACAATTGCAGTTCCATGTTGATCATCATGAAATACCGGAATATCCAGTAACTCTCGCAACCGTCGTTCGACTTCAAAACAACGTGGAGCAGAGATATCTTCTAAATTAATTCCGCCATAGACAGGAGCGATGATCTGAACGGTGCGAACAATCTCATCGACATCTTGAGTATCGAGGCAGACCGGCCAAGCATCGACATCGGCGAAACGTTTGAAGAGAGCTGCCTTACCCTCCATAACTGGAAGCGCCGCCTCGGGTCCGATATTTCCAAGACCAAGTACAGCCGAACCATCTGTTACGACGGCAACGGTATTTCGCTTGATAGTTAAGCGTCTGGCATCGGAAGGATCTGCGGCAATTGCTTGTGAGATACGTGCGACGCCGGGAGTGTAGGCACGAGAAAGATCATCACGAGTTTTGAGTGGAACCTTTGAGGTTACTTCTATCTTTCCACCGAGATGTAATAAGAAGGTACGGTCACTTACTTTACGGACGGTGAGGAGTGGATTTTCAGAGATTGCCGCGGTGATGCGTTCGGCATGCTCGCTGTCATGCGCATCGCATGAGACATCGATGGTGACACGATCGATGAATGATTCAACGACATCGAGGGCGGTGATGGATGCTCCTGCTGCAGAGATTGCTGCAGTTATTTCGGCAACTGGTTGAGCAGAGGGAGGTCCATCGACGCGAATGGTTATGGAATAACCAGGACTAGTGGAGGCCATTACACAACTCCGTATAACCGGTCACCGGCGTCGCCGAGTCCCGGAATGATGTAGCCCTTCTCATTTAACTTCTCATCGAGGGCAGCTGTGACCAATGTGAGTTTGGCTGGAGAGTCCTTAAATTCTTTTTCTAGCGCCGCAACTCCTTCTGGGGAGGAGAGAATGCAGATCATGGTTATATCTGTTGCGCCAAGGTCGATCAGATAATGAATTGCAGAGATCAGAGTTCCACCGGTTGCAAGCATCGGATCTAGAACAAAACACTCATGATTATTGAGATCTTGTGGAAGGCGATTGGCATATGTCTTTGCCTGCAGGGTGTGTTCGTCGCGCACCATTCCCAAGAAGCCGACCTGGACCGATGGCATTAAGCGCACCATTCCCTCGAGCATTCCCAAACCAGCGCGCAAGATCGGGATAACGACGGCATCTGGCTTCGCCATCACCGCGCCTTGAGCTAAAGCCACCGGAGTCTTTACGGTGACGGGAACAGTCTTCACATCACGGGTTGCCTCGTAGGCCAGCAAGGTGACGATCTCTCCGATTAACTCTCGGAAGATCGAGGAGGGCGTTTTCTCATCTCGAAGAATTGTTACCTTGTGGGTGATGAGCGGGTGTTGTGCGACATGAACTTTCACGCCTCTGACTTTACCCGCGGAAGTCAACCTTGTCGCCTGCCTCCTTCGGTGGAACGATAGCCACATGACAGAGCGCGCCGAATTCAATAATGATGACTTTGGGGTGATTGCATGGCGCGAAGAGGGAGTATGGCGCGCCTCACGTTTAGCAAACACTCGTGATTTTGGCTCCATTATGGATCAACTCAAAGCACAACAAGGTGATGGTGGCTCAATAGTTTTGATTGCCATCGATGAGGAATTCTTTCTTATTGCACGTGGCTTAGGTCAGACGATGCAGATGATGATCAGCGATGTGACCTATGCAGCAGAGTATGAAATTGCCGCAGATTTAATTGATGCACTAGAACTTCCATTCCCAGAGGATGAAGATGAACCTCAACCGGGTGGCGATGTCGATTTACTCTCAGATTTTGGCGTTAATGCGATGGAGCTCGAGGTTATGAGCGATGATCTTGAGATGTATCCAGAGGAGCAGATCACCGCGCTGGCTCACCGATTGGGTTTTGGTGAGGTCTTTGATCAACTATATGATCGTAATTAATGGCTGAGTTAGCGGATTACATGCGTGCGGCCCTGGAGGTAGCCCGCGAAGCACTAACTACCGATGACGTTCCAGTCGGTGCAATCGTGATTGATTCACGAGGAGAGATCGTTGGCCGCGGCAACAATCTACGAGAATTTGAGAATGATCCAACCGCTCATGCCGAAATTGTGGCGCTGCGAGAGGCCGCACAGGCTGGCAATAACTGGCGCCTTGATGATCACACTTTGATCGTCACCCTAGAACCGTGCGCTATGTGCGCAGGAGCTATCGCGCAATCCAGAATTCGCCGCGTTGTCTTTGGTGCTTGGGATGAGAAGGCCGGGGCAGTTGGTTCAGTGTGGGATGTGCTTCGAGATCCACGTGCGCCTTATCAAGTTGAGGTCGTTGCTGGCGTTCTTGAAGAGGAGTGCGCAGAAATACTTCGAGAATTTTTTAAAGAGAAGCGTTAAGGCGTATCGTCACCTCTGGTGGCGTGTCTGAGTGGCCTAAAGAGCACGTCTCGAAAGCGTGTGTTGGGCAACCAACCGTGGGTTCAAATCCCACCGCCACCGCCAATTTAATGTCCGAGGATGATTTCGTACGATGGGTTGAGAATTACCAAATTCCCATCGGTCTCGCCGACCATTCCCTCAGCACAGATTGTTGAACCGACTTCCAAGCCACTGATCTCACGGCGACCAATGAATTGCAGCGTGATTCCACCTGTCTCATCCCAAATTTCGATATCAACATGGGGAGATGAATTTGCTGGGGCGTTTCGGATATTCGTGACGTTGCCTTTTACATGTGCGCGGTGGCGCCACTGTGCTGCCGCAATCGGTTGGATATCTTCGGCGTAGTGACTCGTCTCGACATTTCCAATTGGTTCATCTTCTACACGACGAGGTTGTGAATGAACCGGAGTTGATTCGATGACATCGGTGGAGTGTTCTTGATGTGAGAAAACCGGGCGACCAGAAATGATTTTCTCTACATCGAAAGGAACAATGGTTGCGACAACGCGAGGCAGCTGAGAGATAGGCGCAGAAATTGCTTCAGCGGTTCGGTCATGCAAAATTCTTCCGAGCAGTCCTGAGTAGGCACGACGAGGTAAGAGCAAGGTGAGTTCTACATCCTTGGCTTGTGTCATGCGGATTGCGTAATCAACTGCAGCATTAGCCAAGCGTCGATCTGGGCAATCGATAAATTCGATAGATACATCTGCGAGTGCACGATTGCTACGCCATGCCTCCTTGATTACCTCTGCACGCTGATCATCGATGACGAAGTGAACTGCAGCGAGCTCGTGTGGATTGAGAGAACGGGCATAACGAACGGCTCCCACAGTTGCGATATCAACTGCATCAACAAGAACAGTCACATCATGACGTGAGATATTGGTTGCGCGTGAAGAATCTTGGTTGATCTTGAGAGCTTGCTGTTCTCGTCGATACTGACGGTTCAAGCGTATGAGCGCCAGAGTCGCGATTGGGAAGATGACGACAATGAGCCAAGCGCCTTCAGAGAATTTAACAACCGCAAAGATGATAACGACCGCGAATGAGACCGAGCCAGATAAGAAGTTGATGAAGAAACGCACACGCCAACCCGCTTCACGTCGGGTCCAATTTCGCTTTGCCATTCCAAAGCCAGCCATCGTGAATCCTGTAAAGACGCCGATTGCATAGAAAGCAATTAACTTCGCAACGTTCGATCCAACGACTGCCACCAAGGTACCTGCGGCGATTGTTAAGAAGATGATGCCATTTGAAAAGACAAGGCGGTGTCCGCGCTTGGTCAATTGACGCGGTAGGAAGCCATCTTCAGCGATGAAGTTCATTAGGAATGGGAAGCCGCTAAATGGGGTGTTGGCACCGGTGTAGAGAATTAACATCGTAGAGAACTGCACAAAGAGATAGAAGACATGTCCTAGCGCACCGTGACCAAAGACGACGTTAGCAATCTGTGAGACGACGGTCGGAGTTCCATTGGAGTAAGGCACCGAATGCGTGGCCTTAGCGAAGAATGAGATACCGAGAACCATGCAACCCAAGATTGTTGCCATAACTACAGTTGTGCGTCGGGCGTTGTTTCCCTCTGGTGACTTGAAGAGTGAGACGCCATTTGAGATCGCTTCAAGTCCTGTGAGTGAGGAACCGCCGTTTGCAAATGCTTTGAGAAGAACGAAGATTGCGGCAAATGTAATTAATTGTTGTGAGTGACCGAAGCCAACATTTCCTGAATTAATTACCGCATGGTGAAGGGTGTGGTGCAATTCGCGCCAAATACCAACAACAATGATTGCGCCTACCGAGAGTACGAATAGATAGGTAGGAGCTGCGAAGAGTCGACCCGCTTCTTTGACGCCTTTTAGGTTTCCGTAAAAAAGTAATCCGATAACGCCGAGTGTGATTGCAAGGGAATACGAAGCTAATGAGGGGAATGCCGAAGTCAGAGCCGATGTTCCTGCGGCGGTCTGCACCGCAACGGTCACGATGTAATCCAGCATCAGGGCGACGGCAGCAATTTGTGCGATAACAACGCCAAAGTTGTCGCGCGCGACAACATACGAGCCGCCGGTCTTTGTGTAGACCATCACAACCTCGCGGTAGGAAAGCGTGACGATCAAAAGGACAGCCAGGACGATGAAAGTCATCGGCATCAAAATGCTAAATCCTGCTAAGCCAAAGGCGGGAAGTAAGTAGTAAAGAATATTTTCTGTTCCATAGGCGGCAGAGGAGATGCAGTCGGAGGAGAGGATTCCGAGTGCAAAGACCTTGCTCAATCGTTGATGCGAGAGCATATGTCTGTTCAGTGGCTTGCCAAGGAGCGCCTTCTTAACTTTATAAAGGAGCGGATCCTTGAGGTGAGCATGCTCCTGTAAAACCATTGGCTGGGGGGCGTCATCTGTCCAAGCTTTTGGCACGATTACCTTCTTCTTAAGTCATGACCTCATCCACAGATAAGGTGCAGACGATTATTTTAGGGCTAAAACCCTTTTGAACTCAGCGTGACCGCCCATTTTCCATACTTATAACTGGTAAAACCCCTGAACTTCGCTCAAATCCCCCTTTCGAGAGCGCTGGGCAGATGGGGATTCTTTAAACCCCTGTTTTGGCTCGTGCCTCACTTTTGGCAAATTGATCCCTGAGAGCTTGAATTTTCTCTTCCTCACTCCCAGCTAATGGGATAAACGAAAGTGAGTTTGAAAAGCTAACGCCGCTGTCGTCGGAGAATTTGAAATAAGCGCCTTTTTTATCGACCCAATACCGAATTAGAAATTCACCGCAAGTGACGTGAAGAATATTTTCCTTGAGAAGTTGTCTTGCTTGCTCTTCATAACGCGGTTGATTATCTTGATAATATTTTACTAAGAGATCTATAAAATCACTGTTGTCATCCGGCGTGGAGTCGCTCTTGAACCCAAGTAAGCCCCTCTTCATAAGTGTCATTTTATCTCAAATGCCACACACCAAGGGAACAATTTGGGGAGATCGAGTTCTGCCAGCATAAAACCACCGTCCATTGATAAGAGCTTTCGAATAGGCAATCCCGAAAAAATGAGTTTCTTTGCTGTATTTGCAAACCCTCGTCGTTCCATTGTTCATAACGACGAGGCCTGAGGAGGCAGCGAACTCAGGATTCGTTTGTGATTCCGAGACCAATTCATCGTGCAGGAAGTCAGTTTTATAGATTTCAACAGTGAGGAGAACTTTCTGTTGCGGGACGTTGCATACGGATTTCGCCTTAACAATTACCACTTTAACGCCATGCTTTCGGTACACCGATTGGGAATTGCTCATGCCAGAGAATGGCAAAGCCAGAGCCAGGACCTAAAAAGTTATCCACACTAAAAATGGAACTGGCGGAGAATGAGGGATTTGAACCCTCGAAAGGTTGCCCTTTACACGCTTTCCAAGCGTGCGCACTCGGCCGCTATGCGAATTCTCCAGTGCAAGGCCTCTCGGCCAGCGAGTCGTAGCCTATCGGCTCTAGAAACTATGATTACCCACAGATCCTCCGTGCGGCGTTACCGTGCTGAACTCCCCCAGGACCGGAAGGTAGCAAGGGTAGGTGCGCTCTGGCGGGTGCGCGGAGGATCCCTAATATAAGGAGAACGGTGTCACTCGCTCTATATAGAAAGTATCGCCCCTCGACCTTCGCTGAGGTCATTGGGCAGGAGCATGTCACTGTGCCGCTCTCGAACGCCCTCTCCTCGGGAAATATCCATCACGCCTACTTATTTAGTGGTCCACGCGGATGCGGAAAGACTTCTAGCGCCCGAATCATGGCGCGCTCGCTCAACTGCGAAAAGGGACCAACCCCAAATCCATGCGGCAGCTGCCAATCGTGCACCGACCTTGTTGCGAATGGACCTGGATCAATTGATGTCATGGAGTTGGATGCAGCAACTCACGGTTTAGTTGATGATGCGCGCGATCTACGCGACAAAGCATTCTTTGCGCCGGTTTCTTCACGCTACAAGATTTATATTATTGATGAGGCGCACCAACTCGGACCCGGCGCAGCTAACGCGCTACTCAAAGTTGTCGAAGAGCCACCTCCCCACGTCATCTTTATCTTTGCAACAACAGAACCAGATAAATTGATTTCTACTATTCGTTCCCGTACCCATCACTACCCATTTCGGTTAGTTCCTCCTGGAATTCTCGGAACACATCTTGAAAAGATTTGTGATCTTGAAGGCATCAAAGTTGCTAAGGGAGTCATTCCACTTGTTGTCCGTTCAAGTGGCGGCTCTGTTCGCGATGCTCTCTCTGTTCTGGGACAACTCTTGGCAGGAGCTGGCGAGGGCGGAGTTACTTATGACATCGCGGTTCAACTCCTTGGATTTACCGATGGTGCGCTCTTGGATGAGGCGATTGATGCCCTCGCTGCGCGCGATAGCACAACAATCTTTAGCACGATCGATAAGGTCATTGAGTCTGGTTTAGACCCACGTCGCTTTACGCAAGATTTCTTGGAGCGCTTGCGGGATTTGATCATTGTTGGAGCGGTAAAAGATAACGTCTCACATGTACTTCGTGATTTTCCAGATGACCAGCTAGATCGCATGCGCACTCAGGCAAACTTAATTGGCGCAGCAACTTTGATTAGGGCTGCTGATATCACTTCACTTGGTCTCACCGAGATGCGCGGTGCAACAGCGCCCCGCTTGATCTTGGAGCTCATCTGCGGTCGTATTTTGCTTCCAACAGGTGATGATGCCGCACTCGTTGCGCGTATAGAACGCCTAGAACGCGGTGTTAATTTGGTTTCCCAATCCGCACCTGTCGTAGAGCAATCTGCTCCAAAGGTTGTTGCTGCACCAGTTGCTGTAACCCCCGTAGTTGCTGCAGTTACACCTCCGGCAGTACAACCGCCAACTGAAGAGGTGATTGCACCGGTCGAAAAGAAGCCAATTCGTGCAGCGGCTCCAGAGCCCTCTCTCAACCAACCAGTAGGTCCAGTTGATATCTCTGCGCTCCGTCGCTTATGGCCTGATGTCATCGAGAATGTTAAGAAGCGCCGTCGTCTCACATGGTCCTTGCTCTCTGCAAGTGCTCAAGTTTTGGCGGTGGATGACAAGTCGATCACGATCGGAATTGTTAACGCTGGTGCACGCGACTCATTCGTCAGAAGCGGTAGCGAAGAGATCCTCGCAGCGGCCTTCCAAGATGTAACAGGGCTCGTGCGCAAGATGGATGTAGTTGTTGATCCATCGATTAGTGCTCCTCAATACGAACGCACGACCGAAGAGCCAACAGATGCAGATCAACTCTCTGGCACCGCGCTTCTTGCACGCGAACTCGGCGCGCAAGTTATTAAGGAGTTTGATCGCTAATGTACGAGGGAGCTATTCAAGATCTCATCGACGAACTCGGTCGCTTGCCGGGTATCGGTCCTAAATCTGCACAGCGAATCGCATTCCACATCATTCAATCTGAACGTGTTGATGTTTCCCGTCTCGTCGATGTTCTCCGCACCGTTAAAGAGCGCGTTAAATTCTGCATTACCTGCGGCAACATCTCTGAAGAAGATCTCTGTCGCATCTGCCGCGATCCTCGTCGCGATAACACGTTGATCTGCGTCGTTGAAGAGAGCAAAGATGTCATGGCGATCGAAAAGACGCGCGAATTTCGCGGCAAGTATCACGTCCTCGGTGGAGCTATCTCACCGATCGATGGCGTCGGCCCCGAGAACCTCCGGATACGCGAATTAATGGTTCGTCTCGCCGATACCAATATCCAAGAATTGATCATCGCAACCGACCCCAATCTGGAGGGTGAGGCGACCGCCTCCTACCTGATTCGGCAGATCAAGCCGCTCGGGATCAAGGTCAGTCGCTTGGCATCAGGCTTGCCGGTCGGCGGAGACCTTGAATATGCCGACGAGGTAACGCTTGGAAGAGCTTTTGAGGGGCGTCGAACCGTCGAATAGGTTTAATCTCATTATTTAAGACGTTTAGGCGTCTTGAATAGTAAGACGAACCCCAAAAAGCGAACTTTCTATGTCAAAGTTCTCGCATGGGTTTAATTGTCCAAAAGTATGGCGGTTCCTCAGTAGCTGATGCCGAGGGCCTCAAGCGCGTAGCCGGCAGAATCGTTGCCACCAAAAAGGCTGGCCATCAGGTCGTAGTCGTTGTCTCTGCAATGGGCGATACCACCGATGAATTAATCGATCTTGCTAACCAAGTGACTCCGATGCCCAACGGCCGTGAACTCGACATGCTGCTCACCGCGGGGGAGCGAATTTCAATGGCGCTACTTGCAATGGCTATCGGAAATCTTGGCCACGAAGCTATGTCATTCACCGGTTCACAAGCCGGAGTTATTACCGATTCAACTCATGGAAAAGCTCGGATCATCGATGTCGCTCCAGGGCGCATCCGTGAAGCGCTCGATGGTGGACATATTGCGATCGTCGCCGGTTTTCAAGGAGTATCCCAAGATACAAACGATGTCACCACACTTGGTCGTGGAGGTTCCGATACAACCGCCGTTGCACTCGCCGCTGCACTAGAGGCAGATGTCTGCGAGATCTATACCGATGTTGATGGCGTCTACTCCGCCGATCCTCGCGTTGTTCCAACCGCGCGCAAGTTAACGACCGTTACCTATGAAGAGATGCTCGAACTCGCAGCAAGTGGCGCGAAGGTTCTCCATCTACGTTGCGTTGAATATGCACGCCGTTACAACTTACCGATTCATGTACGTTCATCATTTTCAAACTTAGAAGGCACGTGGATCGTCAAAGATCATCCCGAAGGAGCAGAAGATATGGAACAGGCAATTATTAGTGGAATCGCCCACGATAAGAGCGAAGCGAAGATCACGATTGTCGGCGTTCCAGATCGCACCGGAGTCGCAGCTCGAATTTTTCAAGCAATTGCAGATTCTGCAATCAACATCGACATGATCGTGCAGAACGTTTCAGCAGCAGCCACCGGCCTTACCGATATCTCATTTACACTCCCAAAGAGCGATGGCGCAGAAGCAACCGCGCTTCTCAAAGAGATTCAGGGCGAAATTGGTTTCGCCTCTCTTCTCTACGATGATCAAGTCGGAAAACTTTCGCTTGTCGGAGCTGGAATGCGTTCGCATCCTGGCGTAACCGCCACCTTCTTTGCTTGCCTGGCAGAAGCAGGACTCAATATCGAAATGATTTCCACTTCAGAAATTCGCATCTCGGTGATCGTTCGCGATACCGATCTAGAAGCAGGCGTTAAAGCGGCTCACACAGCTTTCGAATTAGATACCGACGACGAGGCAGTTGTATATGGAGGAAGTGGACGATGAGTAAGAAGCCATCACTTGCAGTAGTCGGAGCAACCGGCGCGGTCGGAACCGTCATGCTCGATATTTTGAGCAAGCGCCCCAATGTCTATGGCGAAATTCGCCTCATCGCATCAGCGCGCAGCGCGGGAAAGAAGCTGATGGTTCGCGGCGAAGAGGTTGAAGTTGTTGCAATCTCTCCAGAGGCATTCGATGGCATCGATATCGCCATGTTTGATACTCCTGATGAGATCGCTGGCGAGTGGGCTCCCATCGCAGTCTCACGCGGAGCGGTCGTCGTTGATAACTCGACCTTCTTCCGAATGGATGATCAAGTTCCGCTAGTAGTTGTAGAGATCAATCCAGAAGCGATCAAGGATCGACCAAAGGGCATCATCTCCAATCCCAATTGCACAACGATGACGATGATTGTTGCAATGGGTGCGCTTCATAAGGCCTATGGCCTCAAAGAGATCTTTGTATCCTCTTACCAAGCTGTCTCTGGAATGGGTGTTACTGGTCCAGAAACTCTTCGTGATCAGATCTCTGCTGTTGCTGGTACTCACTTGGGTGAACAACCTGGAGATCTTCGCAGTGTCATCAAAGACTTCGGAGCATTTCCGGCTCCACTCGCACTCAATGTAATTCCATGGGCGGGTTCACTGAAGGCTGATGGCTACTCTTCCGAAGAGACGAAGGTTCGCTTCGAATCACGCAAGATCTTGGGACTACCGGCGCTGAAGGTTGCAGTCACCTGCGTCCGCGTTCCAGTGATCACAACTCACTCACTTTCAGTACATGCTGTCTTTGATACTGAGGTAACTCGCGCAGGTGCGCAGGAACTCTTAAAGAATTCTGCTGGCATCGAGCTCTTGGATGATCCAGAAAATGGAATCTGGCCAACTCCTGCAGATGTCGTTAACACAGATCCAACCTGGGTTGGTCGTGTACGTCGCTCCTTTGATGATGATCATGCACTTGATCTCTTCATGTGTGGAGATAATCTTCGAAAAGGCGCGGCACTTAACACTGCACAGATCGCAGAGTTAGTCGCAGCCGAATTCAGCAATTAATGTTGGATACCACTCAAGAGTTACAGGTCGCCCAGCGCTGGGCTGCGGACTCCTTACGTGAAAAGAATGCCGCGAAGTATTACTTGAGTGAAGAGAATTTTGTTTCCGCCTACCTCCAAGATGGCTCTTTCTCATTTATCGTGAAAGGCGAACCGTTTTACGGGCAGATGTATGGGCAAGGCGCGTATTTCGATGATCGCTGCACAGATTTAGCAATTGAAGGCGAGAAGCCAGATCACATCGGAACGCTACTTCCACAAGGGGGCTTTCAGTTTTGGGAGGCGTTAACTGTTCAAAGCCCCGCACCTATAGAACTGCTGAGTGATCCCGACGAGATAGCGGCAATCTTGGCCGAGCATGCGCCAGACGCTTCCGTTGCTCCAGGTGGACCTGAGGAGATTTTCTGGGGTGGAGTCCGAAGCGATTCTGGTGAAGTCGCGGCCCTTGCCGTGATTGTGAAATGGCAGTCCGGGCTACATGTGATGGCTTCGGTAGTTACTCGAGAGCAGGATCGTGGCAAAGGCTATGCAACCAAATTGAGTGAGGGAATGTTGGCTCACGCTCATCATTTAGGAATTGAACGAGTAGGTCTTGGCGTGCGAGATGTAAATAGCGCAGCGCAACGAGTTTATGAGAAAGCCGGCTTTAAAAAGCTAGCGGATTTCACCCACTACTCTCAAGAGTAATAAGCGAAACTTCGGGTGGTGATGCCACGCGAATTCTTGCAAAGGGCGAGGTTCCCATTCCGGCAGAGACGTTAAGCCACGGTTCACCTTTTATTTGTGAAACTCCGCGTGCTCGCCAATTCGGTAGATCGCAATTTGTCGTTAACGCCTTCGAACCACCGGGCCAAGGTAGTCTGACTTGGCCACCATGTGTATGGCCGGCAAATATCAGATCAAGTTGATCGCGTGACATAGCTTCGATAATTCGCAGATAAGGCGCATGAGTTACTCCCACCGCAAGATCGCATTGATCAGGAGCACCAGCCACCTGCGAGTAATCATCGCGTTGCAAATGTGCATCATCGGTACCGCGAAATTCGATCACGCTTCCCTTAATCGTGAGTAAGGCGCGATGATGATTGAGATCTTTCCATCCAGAGGCTGTTAACCCACTGCGCAACTCTTCGTAAGGAAGATGAGTTCCCAGAATCCGCTTGCCGTGATCTTTGAAAAGATAAGAGAAGGGATTTTTTGGACGCGGCTCGTAGTAATCATTGGAACCAAAGACAAAGACCCCTGGGACTGTGAGTAACTCCCCAAGCGCATCTAGGACTACAGGCACGGCAGCAGCATCTGCTAAAAAATCACCCGTACTAACAACGAGGTCTGGTTTTAATGCGGCAAAGCTCTTTATATCGGCGATCTCTTTCGATCGTTGTGGAGTCAGGTGCAGGTCAGAAAAGTGAAGGATGCGAATCGGTGCATGGCCGATGGGAAGAACTGGAAGCGTTGCTTCACGTAGTCGATAGCTCATAGGCGTGAGAAGATACCCCTATGGGACTCAAAGAGACACTTCGCGCCGATCTCACCGAGGCGATTCGCTCCAGAGATGAACTGAAATCAGGGACGATCCGCATGGTCTTGACCGCGATCACCAATGAAGAGGTAGCTGGCAAAGAGGCACGTACCCTCTCCGACGCCGAAATCATCACCGTTCTCTCCCGCGAATCCAAGAAGCGCCGTGAAGCCGCCGAGGCGTTCACGATTGCCGGACGCTCCGATCGCGCCGAACGCGAAACACTCGAAGGCGAACTCATTATTGGATATCTGCCAGCTCAACTCACCGAAGATGAGATCAAGGCAATGATTGCAGCTGCGATTGCAGAGTCAGGTGCAACCGGGCCAGCGGGTATGGGCCAAGTTATGAAGATTATTTCTCCAAAGATTGCAGGCAAGGCCGATGGCGGCACCGTATCTGCGCTGGTGAAGGCCGCGCTCACAGGAGGTAACTCATGAACAAGTTCGAATATGTGACCGTTCCACTTTTAACACATGCCACAAAGCAGATCCTCGACAATTGGGGTTCTGAAGGTTGGGAACTCGTACAAGTAATTCCTGCGCCAGGTGGCGGAGACAATCTGGTTGCCTACATGAAGCGGGTGGTTGCATAAATGGATGTTCGCGCCAAGTTAGCTGAATTGAATCTGACGCTCCCAGTCGCATCCCTTCCCGTTGCCGCTTATGTTCCAGCGGTTCGCACCGGTAACTTAGTTTTCACCGCCGGACAGCTCCCGCTCGTCGATGGAAAGATTCCATTCACGGGCAAGGTCGGAGGTCCCGTTACACCAGAGCAGGCTAAAGAGATGGCTCAAATCTGCATCCTCAATGCGCTCGCAGCAGTTGAATTAGTAGCTCCCGTCGACTCGATCGTGAAGGTAGTCCGCGTTGTCGGATATGTGAACGGAGTTCCTGGATTTATCGCAGCCCCCGGAGTCGTAAACGGTGCCTCCGAGCTTCTTATTCACATCTTCGGAGATGCAAACGGTAAGCACGCTCGCAGCGCCATCGGAGTAGCCGAGTTGCCGCTGGATGCGCCTGTAGAAATCGAACTCACCGTAGAGGTCGCTTAAACTCAGCGTAAATTGCGGCCCTTAGCAATCGAGGGCCTCGATAACGTATAACTTTTCTAGGGCAGATCTCTACCGCTCCTGCCCTACCTTCATTACATTGTTTAAATGAATTTCCGTCGCGCACTCATCATCTTCTCCGCCTTTGCCATCACCGCGAATGTAACTGCTGCTGTCTCTGCCGACCAACCTTCAACCAACACACACGGCCATGGCTCTCTAAATTTCCATTACGTCGGTATTCGCTCTCACGGATATCCCGTAGAGAATTGGCAAGATCAAAGTAACGGAGACGATAACTCCGGAGGCAATGGTTCACCTCAAGCCGACACCTTAAATAATGATAAGTCGTGGCTTACACAACTCGCCTCAGAATTTAAGCGCCAAAACAAAAAGGGTTATTACTCACCTGTTGGATCACCTGCTACCAAACCAATCTCCTGCCACTCCTCATGCACAACGTTGACAGGAACGATCTCTTTAATTCCAGTATGGGTTGGCAATTGGTCGAGCGGTGATGTCACGACATGGAACTCGGTTCTCGGAAATATCGTGACTTCACTTGGAGGTTCCTCCGCCAATTCAGTAGCACTGGCAGGTCACGTCTTTAATACAACAACGCTGTATTACACCAGCCAAAGTATGACTCCCCCATCACTGCAATGGGTTTCAAATCTCGCTGTTACAGCTCCAACTGCAACCTCGGTAAGCGATGCTGATGTCGCGACCTACATAAACACCTTTATCGCCGCCAACCCAACAATTGTTCCGGACGGAACAACTCCGGTCTTTATCTACCTTGGGGCAAGCTCAACTCTCCTCACAAGTGGATTTGGAACTACCTACTGCGGATGGCATACCTACGGAACATCGACATCTGGCATCGCAAACATTCCATACATCGCTCTGCAGGATTTCACTTCGACCTATTACAAGACATGCGCACCGCAAACCTCCTCTCCTAATGGAAATGTTGGATTGGATGCGATGGCCAGTGTCATGGTTCATGAAGTTGATGAAACCCTCACCGATCCATTCTTCACGGGATGGTATGACTCAACAGGTGCAGAGAGTGCAGATAAGTGTGTTCGAACCTACGGGACGCTTCATACCGTGGGGACTGCTCGTTACAACGTGCAGTTGGGTTCGTTGAATTACTTAATTCAACAGAATTGGCTAGAAAATAATCTCGTGACACCAACTGGCACCAGTTCTGGAACGGCCTGTTCTGTTACTGGCTGAACGGGTGCGATAAGTAGAGAGGAAGTTATCTTCCGCGTTTAGAAACGCGTTCGATATCTGTTACTAGAACTGCGCGTGGCTCGAGCTTGACCCAGCCGCGTGCAGCGAAATCTGCCAAAGCCTTATTTACGGTTTCGCGCGATGCTCCAACGAGTTGTGCTAACTCTTCTTGAGTGAGGTCGTGATTGACGTGCAATCCATCTTCCTTCTGCACTCCAAAACGCTCTCCCAAATCCATGATCGCCTTGGCGACACGACCTGGAACATCTGCGAATACTAAATCTGCCAATATTTCATTGGATTTACGGAGGCGTTGAGCAAGGCGACGCAAAAGTTCGAGCGAAGTTTGAGGATTAGAAGTCACAAGTCCAATCACCGCATCATGCGCGAGTGAGACAAGGCGAGCATCGGTTACGGCCGTTGCGGTGGATGTTCGAGGTTCTGGATCAAAGAGGGAGAGTTCACCGAACATCTCGCCCGGACCAAGAATTGAAAGAAGATTGTCACGGCCATCGCCGCTAGTAGTTCCAAGTTTGATCTTGCCATGCACAACGACATAGAGGCGATCGCCCTCTTGACCCTCTTTAAAGAGAACCTGGCCCTTATTGAGTTTCAAGGCGACCATAGATTGGCGCAACTCATGGGCAGCGGCATCATCGAGCGCGCTGAAGAGAGGGGCCTTACGAATGATTAAATCGTCATCTTTTTGGTTCACGGGCAGACCTTACAACCTTGGCCCGTTCGACTCCAACCGAAAGTCAGAAGGCGATCCCGTAGGCTTGCAATGTGCACGAATCCAAAATGGACCACGAAACTATTGTGCAGAAGCGCCGCCGCGCCAGATCTATGTATCGCGTGCTTACAAAGAGTTATGAGAACGTGCATTGCGAATTAGATTTTCAGACTCCTTTTCAACTTTTGGTAGCAACAGTCCTCTCTGCACAGTGCACGGATAAGCGCGTCAACCAAGTCACTCCCGCTCTCTTCAGGAAGTTCGGTACCCCGCGCAAGATGTCAGCCGCTCCGATTATGGAGATCGAGGAGTTAATCCGCTCTGTCGGTTTCTTCCACACCAAAGCTGCGAACTTAAAAGCGTTGAGTCAACGCTTGATCATCGAATATGGCGCCAAGGTTCCTGCCGAGCTAGATGAGCTCGTCACGCTACCTGGAGTGGGTAGAAAGACCGCAAATGTTGTACTGGGTCACGCCTTTGGAATCCCTGGAATCACAGTCGATACACACTTTGGCCGATTAAGTAGACGGTTTGGCTGGAGTGATTCGATGGATCCGGTGAAAGTTGAACATGAGGTAGGTGCCTTGATCCCGCAAGAAGAGTGGACCAATCTCTCGCAGCGGATGATCTGGCATGGACGTCGGATCTGTCATTCGCGTAAGCCGGCATGCGGTGCCTGCCCCTTAGCCGCACTCTGTCCCTCCTATGGAATTGGTGAAGTAGATAAGATCAAGGCGTTAGCTCTAGTGAAGAGAGATGAGGACTTTCGTTGAAACGAGCTCTGCTTTTGGCACTCGTACTTTCAAGCCTGCCACTCTCTGCTCACGCCAGCACTGGAATAGTCGTTGGTTGCCAATCGGTAAAAGTCGCACACGGTATAAGTAAGGGGATAACCCTTCCTTGTCTAGATAATAAATCGCATATTACATATCAAGCGATTCGTGGCCCAGTAGTGGTGAATGTCTTTGGGTCGTGGTGTGAACCATGCAATCAAGAGATCCCCCATTTCTTAGATCTACAGGCGCTCCACAAGGTTTCGATAGTCGGAATCGATGTTGAAGAGACCGGAATGCAGGCTGGGCGCAACTTTGTAGTCAAAAAAGGAATGAGCTGGCCAATCTTGTTCGACACCAACGGTGCTACGCGCGGAATATTTGGTTTAGGCGTTCCGGTTACCTGGTTTATCGATGCGCAAGGAAAAGTCGCATATAAGCAGATCGGTGTCATCACCTCGACCGCCGAACTTAAAGCCGAGGTAAGAAAGTACTTGAAGATAAAGGTATGAAAAATTGGGTTGATGCCATTTTCATTCTCGCCGGGGTAATTTCCTTCTTTCGCGGCTGGCGCTCGGGATTTATTGCAACGCTCCTGAGCTTTATCGGTTATATCGGCGGTGGATTGCTTGGGCTGATTGCGGGTCTTCATTATTTTCACTCCCACGGAGTCACTAAATTCGCACTTCTCTTTTTAGTCGTAACTATCGGCTCTGCAATAGGAGAGGCGCTCTTTAAGAGCATCGGCAAGTTATTTCGAAATAAAATTCTCTTCGCTCCACTCACCTGGATTGATTCACTTTTAGGTGCGGCTTTTTCTATCTTACGAACCACCATTATGTTATTAATTTTGGCTCACCTATTGCTGATAACACCATGGAGTTGGGCTCAGATCAACATTCCCAAGAGTGAGATATATGCAAAGCTCAATGAAAAAGCGCCTTCGGTGATTTCAGATATAACGCGCCGGGCACAGGCAGAGATTCACTAGCTAATCCTCTGCCTTTCCGCTCTTTAAACCCTCACCAATTAACTTCATGATATTTGGATCGGCGAGAGTCGTTGAGTCGCCCACTGTTCGATTCTCTGCAACATCGCGCAGTAAACGGCGCATAATCTTTCCACTCCGAGTCTTTGGAAGTTCGTTAACTACAAGAATTTGTTTAGGACGTGCAATTGCACCGATCTCTTTTGTTACGTGTGCCTTCAGCTCCTTAATCAATTCCTCGCCGCCAACACTCGGCACTCCGCCGCGCAAAATAACAAAAGCGACGATTGCCTGTCCTGTCATTGGATCATTTGCACCTACAACTGCGGCTTCAGCGACATTCTGATGTGAGACGAGTGAAGATTCGACTTCGGTTGTAGAGATGCGATGACCAGATACATTCATGACGTCATCCACGCGACCCAATAACCAGATCGCGCCATCATCATCTAACTTTGCGCCATCTCCTGCAAAGTACATTCCTGGAAAACGCGACCAGTATGTCTCTTGGTAGCGAGCGGGTTCACCCCACACACCGCGCAACATTGAGGGCCATGGTTCGGTGACTACCAAATATCCACCTTTGCCATTTTCAACTTCGTGTCCATCATCATCAACAACCTTGGCACTTATCCCAGGGAGGGCCGCCATCGCTGAACCAGGCTTGGTTGCGGTCACTCCTGGAAGCGGAGAGATCATCAACCCACCAGTTTCGGTCTGCCACCAGGTATCAACGATCGGGCATTGATTTCCGCCAATGACTTCGCGGTACCACATCCATGCCTCGGGATTAATTGGCTCACCGACAGAACCCAAGAGTCGAAGCGAGGTTAAATCACTATCCGCAGGGTATTCATCGCCCCATTTCATCCAGGTTCGGATCAGCGTTGGTGCGGTGTAGAGAATCGAAACTTTGTACTTTTCAATAAGTTGAAAGAGGCGATGCTTTGTTGGTGAGTCAGGAGTGCCTTCATACATCACTTGTGTTGCGCCATTAATCATCGGGCCATAAACAACATAGGAGTGTCCCGTGATCCAACCAATGTCGGCGGTACACCAATAGACATCCGACTCTGGCTTTAGGTCAAAGACCGCGCGATGGGTAAATGAAGTTTGGGTGAGGTAGCCACCTGTTGTATGAAAAATTCCCTTTGGCTTTGCGGTCGTTCCAGAGGTGTAGAGAATGAAGAGAACATGTTCTGAATCAAAAGATTCTGCATGATGCTCAGAGCTCTGTCGGTCAACGATCTCATGCCACCAGATATCGCGTCCCGCGCTCCACTCCGTATCTTGCCCAGTGCGCTTCACAACTAAAACTTTCTTGACATTGTGATTGCTCTTTGAGAGCGCTTCATCAACGACGGGTTTAAGCGGGAAGGCCGCGCCTTTGCGGTAACCGCCATCGGAGGTAATCACGAGCGTGGCATCGGCATCTTGAATTCGGCTGAGTAATGCATCTGCACTAAATCCACCAAAGACAACCGAGTGTGCTGCTCCAATGCGAGCGCAGGCCAGCATCGCAACCGCGGCTTCTGGAATCATCGGCATATAAATCGCGACACGATCGCCTGACTTCACGCCGAGTTCTATAAGCGCGTTGGCCGCCTTCTTTACATCATGGAGCATCTGCGAATATGTGATTGTCCGGGTATCGCCAGGTTCGCCTTCGAAGTGAAATGCGACGCGATCTCCACGACCTTCTAGGACATGGCGGTCGAGACAGTTATAAGAAGCGTTGATCTTTCCGCCAACAAACCATTCTGCATTCGGGACTTTCCAGTGCAGCACTTGATCCCACTTCTTCTCCCAGTGCAGGTAGTCGGCCTGTCTACTCCAGAAGGCGAGGCGATCTGACTCTGCCTGCGCATAGAGGTCGGCGCCGGCATTGGCCGCGGCGGCAAATTCTGGGCTAGGGGGGAAAGTTCTATCTTCGTGGGAGAGATTCTCCAGTGAGCTCATGGTTGTGAGGTTACCTGTGCTCACCTGCTGTAACAAGGAATCGAGAGCTTGAAAAAACTCAATATATACTGTGATGCATCCCACATTTTGAGAATTTCCCGAGGATACTAAATATGGGTCATCAGAGTTGATGGCTGCAGGTTATTCACTAGGGAGAACTAGATATGGCAAATGATCGCATGGTCGCTAACCCAGCGCCGTTAGGTCTAGCGGCATTCGGAGTTACGACTTTCTTGTTGAGTAGTTCAAACGCCAACTTGTGGCACGGCGTTGGCGGGGCTTCATTTATCGGAATGGCGCTCTTTTATGGCGGCGCGATGGAAATTCTCGCCGCAATCATGGAGTTCTTGCGTGGAGATACCTTGGGGGCGACCGTTTTCGGCTCCTTCGGAGCCTTCTATATGGCGATGTGGTACACGATGACCCATCCAGCCCTGCAAGTTGCCGGCTCACTTGGCGTGGAAATCATGGTCTTTGCAGTTGCGACCTTCGTCATTTGGATCGCAGCTATGAAGCGGAGCATGCACCTTAATCTGCTCTTTTTCTTACTTACCCTCACCTTCGCCTTCCTTGCCTATGGAAATTGGGCTGGCGGACACTCCGGCGCAGTTAAGACCGGGGGTTGGCTCGGCTTGGCGGCCTCGATCGTGGCCGTATATATGGCGGCAAGGGTTCTGATCAACGATGAATATGAGAGAGAACTACTCCCTTAATTCAGCTACCCCCTCGAGATATCCACAATGGAGTCGGCCCCACATGCTGGGGGTCGACTCCATCTCTTTTTCGGCCAAGCCTCGTAACTTCACCCTTCTAACAGCAGGTTGCTCCAGATCGCTGGGGCGGCGAGAAATAAAGGGGGAAGGGTGTTTTCAATACTAAATGGGGCTTTTAAGGTCATCGCACATCTTCATACGCTCGAAGTGGCAGGGCGTTGGCTCCTTCGTGGGGGACATGCCTTGGCTCACTCGAACTTCGGTTTACTGGGAATCGACAGATTATTGAGTCATTTCGGGATCAATTAGCGAGGGAGCGCGCCACGTAACTCGTGGTTTTCCAATCCGCCTCAAAATGTGGTGGGATTAGCCGTAAGCAAGACAGCCTGACCCAACGTTGAGCCAGCGGCGTCCCACTTACAGTCGCCTACAACAACGTCAGGGAGATCATCACTCATGCCAATTGCAACCCCGGAAATTTATGCACAAATGTTGGACCGCGCAAAGGCCGGTGCCTTCGCCTACCCAGCGATTAACGTCTCCTCATCCCAGACACTGATCGGTGCGATCCGTGGTTTTGCTGAAGCAGAATCTGATGGAATCATCCAGATCTCTTGGGGCGGAGCGGAATACCTCTCTGGTTCTACTGTAAAGAACATGCTTGATGGCGCAGTTGCGCTCGCCGAGTTCGCACATATCGTTGCAAAGAATTACAACGTCAATATCGGAATTCACACCGATCACTGCCCAGCAGAGAAGCTCGATGGCTTTATGCGTCCACTTCTTGCATTTGGTGCAGATCGTTTGAAGTCAGGTAAGGCACCACTATTTAACTCCCACATGTGGGATGGCTCAGCGGTTTCAATGCCAGAGAACATGAGCATCGCCAAAGAGTTGCTAGAGAAGTCCAAGGCAGCTGGCACAATTCTTGAAATCGAAATCGGCGTTGTAGGCGGTGAAGAGGATGGCATCGAGGCAAAACACGATGCGAAGCTCTACTCAACTCCAGAAGATGCGCTCCTGACTATCGAAACACTTGGTAACGATCCTGCTGCGCGTTACATGGTTGCTGCAACATTCGGAAACGTTCATGGCGTTTACAAGCCAGGCAATGTTGTTCTACAGCCAAAGATTTTGCAGACTCTTCAAGATGCAGTTGCAGCGAAGCTTGGACTCCCAGCAGGTTCAAAGCCAATGGATCTCGTATTCCATGGCGGCTCTGGCTCACTGCTCTCAGAAATTCGCGAGTCACTTGATTACGGCGTTGTAAAGATGAATATCGATACCGATACTCAATATGCATTTACACGTCCCGTCGTCGATCACATCTTCAAGAATTATGACGGCGTCCTCAAGGTTGATGGCGAAGTCGGAAATAAGAAGGCTTACGATCCACGTGCATGGGGTAAGGCTGGCGAGGCCGGTCTTGCAAAGCGCGTTGCAGAAGCGTGTGAAGACCTCCGCTCAACCGGAACTTCGATCAACAAGTAGTTTTAAGATTCGTCCTATATTCTCAATGCTTTTCAACTCAAGAAAAAGGTTTAAAAAATGCCTGCTCTAGTACTGCTCGGCGCTCAATGGGGCGATGAAGGTAAGGGCAAAGCAACCGATATCTTGGGAGATCGCGTTGACTATGTAGTTCGTTATCAAGGTGGAAATAATGCGGGCCATACCGTCGTTATCGGCGACCAAAAGTATGCGCTCCATCTGCTTCCATCTGGAATCTTGAGTCCCAACGTCGTTCCCGTCATTGGTAACGGCGTTGTGATTGATCCTTCGGTCTTGCTCGAAGAGATTCGCGGCTTAAATGAACGCGGGATTGATACCTCTAAGTTAAAGATCAGTACTAATGCTCATCTGATCACTCCGTATCACCGCACCATCGATAAGGTTTCAGAGCGCTTCCTTGGTAATTCAAAGATCGGTACAACAGGTCGCGGAATCGGACCTGCTTATGCCGACAAGATCAATCGAATCGGAATTCGCGTTCAAGATCTCTTTGATCCATCTATTTTGCGTCAGAAGATTGAAGCCGCGCTGCGCGATAAGAACCAGGTTCTCATTAAGGTATTTAATCGCAAAGGTATCGAAGTCGAAGATGTACTCAATGAATACCTAGGTTACGCAGAAATTTTGCGACCATATGTAACCGATACCGTCTTGCTCTTGGACCAAGCGCTCAAGGCCGGCAAGACCGTTCTACTCGAAGGTTCACAAGGGACTCTTCTCGATGTTGATCACGGTACTTATCCATTCGTAACCTCTTCCAATCCAACCGCTGGTGGTGCATCAACTGGTTCTGGAATCGGGCCTACCAAGATCACTCGCGTAATTGGAATCGTTAAGGCCTACACAACCCGCGTTGGCTCCGGCCCATTTCCTACAGAACTCTTCGATGAAGATGGCGAAAAGTTGCGCAGCATTGGCGGTGAGGTCGGTGTCACTACCGGTCGTGCACGTCGTTGTGGCTGGTATGACGCACCGATCGCTCGTTATGCGGTTCGCGTAAATGGACTCACCGATTTCTTTCTTACCAAGCTCGATGTCTTAACGGGTTGGGAGCAGATTCCAGTCTGCGTTGCCTACGAAATCGATGGCAAGCGCGTCGAGGAACTCCCATCATCGCAATCTGATTTCCACCATGCAAAGCCAATTTATGAATACCTCCCTGGTTGGAGTGAAGATATTTCACACGCCCGTACCTTGGAGGAGTTACCCGCCAATGCTCGCGCCTACATCAAGTTCTTGGAAGATATTTCCGGGGCACCGATGAGCGCAATTGGCGTTGGACCTGGCCGTGACCAAACGATCGTTGTAACGGATCTCATTTGAAAGTTCTTCTGATTGGATCGGGCGGGCGCGAACATGCCCTTGCGCAAGCGCTCCTGCGCGATCCCCAATTAGAAGAGTTGCATGTAACGCCTGGTAATCCAGGTATTGCTGCCATAGCGCCTTGCTACGCAATCGACACCGACGATAATCAACTCGTAATCGCCCTGGCGCAACAGTTAGATGTAGATCTTGTAGTTATCGGCCCTGAAAAACCGCTGGTTAATGGTTTGGCTGATGCGCTGCGCAAGGCAGGCATTCCAACCTTCGGTCCAAGTGCGATTGCCGCACAACTCGAGGGTTCAAAGGACTTTGCCAAGCAAGTCATGCACGATGCTGGAGTACCGACAGCTCGAAGTTTTACTTGTACAACTCAAGCCGAAATGGTTGCCGCGCTCGACAGCTTTGGCGCCCCATATGTTGTTAAACATGATGGCCTTGCCGCAGGTAAAGGCGTCGTCGTCACCAATGACCGCCAGATCGCCCTCGATCACGCCTATCTATCTCCTCGCGTCGTCATTGAAGAGTATTTAGATGGCCCTGAGGTTTCACTCTTTGGAATTTCTGACGGCACCACCATTCTTGCGATGCAACCAGCTCAAGATTTTAAGCGAGCTTTGGATGGCGATTTGGGACCAAATACCGGAGGAATGGGCGCCTATTCACCTCTTCCTTGGGCACCAGCCGACATAGTCGAGCAGACCTTGATTCAGGTACTCAATCCCACAATCGCAGAGATGAAGGCGCGTGATACTCCCTTTGTCGGGTTGCTCTATGCCGGCCTTGCGCTGACCAAGGATGGGATTCGAGTCATTGAGTTCAATGCTCGTTTTGGCGATCCAGAGACCCAAGTGCTTCTGCCTCGCCTTAAGACTCCCCTTGCCACCTTGTTGTATCAGGCTGCAACCGGTGGTCTAAGTGGCGCTCCCGATTTGGAATGGTCCGCAGATGAGGCGGTCACCGTCGTACTTGCCGCTGATGGCTATCCGACCGCTCCCAAAGTTGGAGACCCTATTACGGGAGTTGGTTCTGTTGAAGGCGTTTTGGTCTTCCATGCCGGAACTTCGCTCAAAGATGGCGTCCTTCACTCGGCGGGAGGCCGCGTATTAACGATCACTGGAATGGGCAGCACCTTGGCTGATGCACGAAGTGATGCATATGAGGCGATTGCAAAGATCGGATTGCGCGGTAGCCATTATCGCCACGATATTGCGCTCGCGGCATCGGAGTCCGAGAAAGTGCGAGAGAATTAAGCCATGAGCGTCCTTGCTGATCGATATGCGTCGGCCCAGATGCGCTCCATCTGGTCTGCTGAATCCAAGATCATTCAGGAGCGAAAGCTCTGGATCGCGGTTATGCGCGCCCAATCAGGCCTTGGACACCCAATCTCGCCCGCAGTCATCGCGGATTACGAGAAGGTAATTGATCGAGTTGATCTTGCTTCCATCGACGCTCGCGAAAAACAGACGCGTCATGATGTGAAGGCGCGGATCGAAGAATTTAATGCACTAGCGGGCCACGAGGCGATTCATGCCGGAATGACATCACGCGACCTCACAGAGAATGTCGAAGCGATGCAGATTCGCGACGGCTTAACTTTGGTTCGCGATCGCGTTGTTGCAACACTCGCAGCGTTGGCCGATCGCGCTGCTCAATACATTGATCAACCGATTACTGGTCGCTCACATAATGTTGCGGCGCAGGTAACAACTCTCGGAAAGCGCTTCGCATCAGCCGCAGAAGAGTTGCTCTTCGCTTATGAACGCCTAGAAAATTTGATTGATCGGTATCCAATCCGTGGCATCAAGGGTCCAGTTGGAACCGCACAAGATTCGGTTGACCTTCTGGGAAGCTCTGTTGCCCATGCAAAACTTGAAGAAGAGATCGCGCACTACCTTGGGTTTAATCGTGTCCTTGATTCAACAGGGCAGATCTATCCCCGCTCCTTCGACTTTGATGTAGTAACAACCTTGGTGCAGATTGCAGCGGGGCCATCATCATTTGCGACCTCAATTCGTTTGATGGCTGGCGCCGAACTTGTCACAGAGGGATTTAAAGCTGGTCAAGTTGGATCGAGCGCGATGCCGCACAAGATGAATACCCGCTCCTGTGAGCGCGTCAATGGTCTTTCAGTGATCTTGCGTGGGTACTCCTCAATGGTTGGTGAACTCAGTGGTGACCAATGGAATGAAGGCGATGTTTCATGCAGCGTTGTGCGCCGAATCGCACTCCCAGATGCCTTTTACGCGATCGATGGTTTACTGGAAACATTTTTAACAGTCATTGCTGAATTCGGAGCCTTCCCAGATGTCATTAATGCTGAGCTCACTCGTTATCTACCTTTCCTTGCCACGACCAAGATTCTGGTTGCAGCGGTAAAAGCTGGAGTTGGACGCGAAGTTGCTCACGAAGTTATTAAGGAGCATGCCGTTGCCGCCGCACTTGGAATTCGCCAAGGGCTGCCTAACACGATGATCGATGCGATCGCGGCAGATTCAAGAATTCCACTCAACAAGGAGCAACTCCTTGCGCTGCTTTCATCGCCGCTGGAATTCACAGGTGATGCTCGCGCACAAACAACTCGCGTTATCAATCGCATCGAAGCGATTACCTCCACACATGCCGCCGCGGCAAAGTATCGCCCAGCCAATATCCGGTGAGTACCGTGATTGATGGTTGGAATCATTTACGTAGTGGCAAGGTTCGCGACCTCTACACAAATGCGCAAGGTCAACTATTAATCGTCGCTAGCGATCGCATCTCCGCCTTTGATTACATTCTTCCCACACCGATTCCAGGTAAGGGAAAACTTCTTACGCAGTTATCGCTCTTCTGGTTTGAAATGTTTGCCGACCTTGTTCCCAATCATTTGATCTCAACCGATGTTCCAGATGTTGTCAAAGATCGCGCCGTCATCGTGAAGCCTCTTGAAATGTTTCCGATCGAATGTGTTGCACGCGGATACCTAACGGGCTCTGGATGGGTCGAATATCAGCAATCGCAATCGGTTACCGATATCGCGCTTCCTGCTGGATTGCTCGATGGCTCAAAGTTGCCAGAAAATATCTTTACCCCGGCTACGAAAGCAGAAATGGGCGATCACGACGAGAACATCTCATTTGCACGTGCATCTGCGATCGTTGGCGAATCTGATGCTCAACTCTTGCGTGATTTAACGTTGCAGCTTTACTCAACTGCTCATGATTACGCCGCGACGCGTGGAATCATCTTGGCAGATACCAAATTTGAATTCGGCAGAGATAGCGAAGGTAAGATCTGCTTAGGCGACGAGGCCTTAACTCCAGACTCTTCACGTTTTTGGTCTGCCGATTCTTGGAAGCCGGGCGGATCACAGCCCTCCTTCGATAAGCAATATGTTCGCGATTGGCTGCTCGCCTCAGGTTGGGATCGCAAGAGCCCACCACCCGAGTTGCCCCTCGAAGTTGTTGAAAAGACGCAAGAGCGTTACGAAGCCGCTTTCACACTCCTGACCGGAAGGAATATCTAATGGCCACCATCATCGTGGAAGTTATGTTGAAACCCGAGATTTTAGATCCGCAGGGGCAGGCAGTTGCTGCCGCGCTCCCGCGACTCGGCTTCACCTTCGCCAAAGCCGTCCGTCAAGGTAAGCGCTTCGAGATCGAGGTCGATGGCCTTCCGACGCAGGAACAGTTAGCCGATATCGAGCGCGCTGCAGAGACCCTGCTCTCTAACCCAGTTATTGAAACGTACGTTGTAAAGGTCGAGGCCTAATGCGCATTGGAGTAGTCACCTTTCCGGGATCACTCGATGACTCATCCGCGTTGCGCGCGATTCGTATAGCTGGCGGAACCCCAGTCCCACTCTTTCATGCAAGTGATGACCTCAAAGAAGTTGAAGCGGTAGTACTTCCAGGTGGCTTTTCTTATGGAGATTACCTTCGCTGTGGAGCTATCTCGCGTTTTGCGCCGATCATGTCCTCCATCATCATCGCGGCAGAACATGGATTTCCGGTATTAGGAATTTGCAATGGTTTCCAAATTCTGTGCGAATCACACCTGCTCCCTGGAGCGCTGACTCGCAACCAAGGTCTGCACTTTGTCTGCACCGATCAGGCGCTGACGGTTGAAAACAACTCGACTTTATGGACCGCTGGATATACCAAAGGCCAACGCCTAGTAATTCCTATTAAAAATGGCGAAGGTTCTTTCCAAGCGAGTGCAGAAACATTGGCAGAGTTGGAATCCGAGGGACGCGTAGTTCTGCGCTACGCCGATAAGAATCCCAACGGTTCCAAGAACGATATCGCCGGCATTACCAATGCCCGCGGAAATGTTGTTGGCGTAATGCCACACCCTGAGCAAGCAATCGAATCTCTTACCGGCCCAAGTGAAGATGGACTCACCTTCTTCACCTCTGTCTTACATAGTTTGGTAGGTCGCTAATGGCGCTCGATACCGTCGCAATCGCATCGCAGAGTCCAGAGGCGGCGCAACCTTGGCGTGAACTCGGACTTAAAGAGGATGAATACGCCCGCATCAAAGAGATTCTTGGACGCCGTCCAACTGCCTCTGAGTTGGCGATGTATTCGGTGATGTGGTCAGAGCATTGCTCTTATAAATCTTCTAAAGTCCACCTCAAGCAGTTCGGTGAGAAGGCTCCGCATTCAGATGCGCTCTTGGTTGGCATCGGCGAGAACGCTGGAGTGGTCGATATCGGCCAGGGATATGCAGTCACATTTAAGATTGAATCTCACAATCACCCATCATTTGTAGAGCCATATCAAGGCGCAGCAACTGGAGTAGGTGGAATCGTTCGTGACATTTTGACGATGGGCGCCCGCCCCATCGCAATTATGGATCCGCTTCGCTTTGGATTGGCAGATGCGGCTGATACCCGGCGCGTACTTCCAGGAATCGTCGCTGGTGTTGGTGGCTACGGAAATTGTTTGGGTCTACCCAATATCGGCGGAGAGATCGTCTTTGATGAAACTTACGCTGGCAATCCATTAGTTAACGCGCTCTGTGTCGGTGTGATGCGCCATGAAGATATCAAGCTTGCTACAGCCCATGGCACCGGTAATTTGGTTGTGCTCTTTGGTGCAAAGACTGGTGGCGATGGAATCGGTGGCGTATCAGTACTTGCCTCTGAAACATTTGCAACGGGTAAAGCTGCGAAGCGTCCATCAGTGCAAGTCGGGGATCCCTTTGCTGAAAAAGTATTGATCGAATGTTCGCTAGAAATCTTTGCAGAAGATTTAGTTATCGGTATCCAAGATCTTGGTGGCGCGGGATTGTCATGCGCAACGAGTGAACTCGCCTCCGCTGGATCTGGTGGAATGTCGATTCAACTTGAGAAGGTTCCGCTACGTGATCCCTCGCTCTCACCAGAAGAGATTTTGATGTCAGAGTCACAAGAGCGCATGTGCGCCATCATCGAACCATCCAAGCTCGCTCGCTTTATGAAGATCTGCAAGAAGTGGGATGTGACTGCAACTGTTATCGGTGAGGTCACCGAGGGTAAGCACCTTGAAATCACCTTCAATGGTGAGCTCATCGTTGATGTACCTCCTCGCACCGTTGCTCATGATGGTCCGGTTTACAACCGACCAATTGCAAAGCCTGCATATTTAGAGTCACTGACTCCAACTTCGCTACCGGCTCTAGATAGCGCAGCGACCATTAAGTCAGAACTACTCGCGCTTATCTCCTCCCCAAATATTGCCGATAAGTCATGGGTGACCGATCAATATGATCGTTATGTTCAAGGCAATTCGGTCCTGGCTCAACCTGAAGATTCTGGAATGGTCCGAATCGATGAGCAAACTCATCTGGGCGTAGCTATTTCTACAGATGCCAATGCTCGCTGGTCTTACCTAGATCCGTATAACGGTGCGAAGTTAGCGCTTCTAGAGTCCTGTCGGAACATTGCAACAACCGGAGCAAAGCCGCTTGCAGTCACCAACTGCTTAAACTTTGGCTCACCCGAAGATCCAGGTGTCATGTGGCAGTTCTCTGAAACGGTACGCGGCCTCGCCGATATCTGTTTAGAGATGGGCCTGCCTGTGACCGGCGGCAACGTTTCCTTCTATAACCAGACCGGATCGGTCGCGATTCTGCCAACGCCGGTGATTGGTGTTCTTGGTGTAATTCAAGATGTTCGTACCCGAACCAAGATGGGTATCCCAGCTGCAGGTCTGCAGCTCATTCAACTTGGAAATACCAGCGACAATTTCAGTGGAAGCGAGTGGGCTCACCTCCACGGCCAATTGGGCGATCACGCTCCAACGCCAGATATCGCTATGGAAACTCGTCTGGTGCAACTATTACTCGAAGCTCAGCCGCTCTTTGAATCGGCTCATGACTTGAGTGATGGTGGCCTCGCCGCTGCGCTCACCGAAACGACGCTTCGCAATAACATCGGTGCAACCGTTGGGCTTCCAGGGGAGTTGATTCCTGGTGGAGTTGCTGCAGCGCTCTTCGCTGAAACTCCAGGTCGAGTCCTCGTATCGGTAGCTCCAGCAAATGTTGCCGCACTAGAAGCGTTGGCCACCAAGTTCGAGATCTCATGCCATACCTTGGGAAGCTCTGGAGGCGATGCGCTCGTAATTAATGATGCCTCCATCACGCTCACAGAATTAAGGGCTGCTCATACCGAAACTTTCCCCCGGCTCTTTGGGTAATAGATAACCATGGCGCGCGATCCCCTAGTGCTCTCACAGGTTAAAGCCCTGCTCGAAGAGATTAGCCAGCTTGCACCCGGTCATGCCGTAGAACTTCGGATTCCGCCTTATGCGGCGATCCAATGTTGTGAGGGTCCCAAGCACACGAGGGGCACGCCACCCAACGTCGTTGAGATGGGTGCGGATGAATTCATTGGCCTGATCGATGGATCGCTGCAGTGGGCAGATGGAATTTCAGATGGTCGCATTACGGCGAGTGGCGAACGCTCCGATCTATCCGCTCTGTTTTTGCGGGCGGCCCAGACAATTAGGATTGCAGAGTGACAAGACGCCCAGATGGAAAACTCACCTTCGAAACCTTCGCTGGCGAAAAAGGTCCGCAAGATGAGTGCGGTGTCTTTGGAGTATGGGCTCCCGATGAAGAGGTAGCCAAGCTAACTTTCTACGGACTCTATGCCCTGCAGCATCGCGGACAAGAGTCTGCGGGTATTGCAACATCAGATGGAAAGCGCATCGTTGTTTATAAAGATATGGGCTTGGTTTCACAAGTCTTTACCGAAAATGATCTTGCAACACTTACCGGCAAATTAGCTATCGGCCATTGCCGCTACTCAACAACGGGTTCATCAACCTGGGCTAATGCACAACCAACTTTGCGTTCAACCAACCACGGCACACTCGCCCTTGCTCATAACGGTAACCTCACCAACACGGGTGATTTGGCCGAGACACTTTCAAAGATCGCTCCAGCAAATGATCACGGTATGCATGCAACGACAGATACCGAAATTATGACTGCGCTCATCGCTGCGCAAGAGGGAAAGAATTTCGAAAGTTCTGCGCTTGCAATTCTGCCGCTTCTTAAAGGTGCTTTCTCTCTGGTATTTATGGATGAGAACACCTTGTATGCCGCTCGTGATCGCAATGGAGTTCGACCACTCGTTATCGGAAAGTTAGATCACGGTTGGGTTGTTGCTTCAGAGTCAGCAGCGCTCGATATCGTCGGCGCAGCATTTGTCCGCGAAGTTGAATGCGGAGAGTTCATTGCTATCGATGAGAACGGTCTTCGCTCTACACATTGGGCGACTCCAGAACCAAAGGGTTGCATCTTCGAATATGTGTACCTAGCTCGCCCAGATACCTCTATCGCAGGACGCAACGTGCACACCACCCGTGTTGCCTTGGGTGCACAACTAGCGAGAGAACATCCAGTTCAAGCCGATCTGGTGATTCCGGTACCAGAGTCAGGAACCCCTGCCGCAGTTGGTTATGCGCGCGAATCGGGGATTCCCTATGGCGCTGGGCTAGTAAAGAATTCTTATGTCGGACGAACATTTATTCAGCCGAGCCAAACCATCCGCCAACTTGGTATTCGTTTAAAACTCAACCCGCTTCGCGATGTCATTGAAGGAAAGCGAATCGTCGTTGTCGATGACTCGATTGTTCGTGGCAATACCCAAAGAGCACTCGTACGTATGTTGCGCGAAGCCGGCGCACTAGAAATTCACGTCCGCATCTCTTCACCCCCTGTTAAATGGCCGTGCTACTACGGAATCGATTTTGCATCACGCGCAGAGCTGATCGCGGCAGGTTTAGAAGTCGAAGAGATTCGTCGCTCTATCGGTGCAGATTCGCTCGGTTATGTTTCGATGGAGGGCTTAATCGAAGCAACCACGATCGTCGAATCGAATTTATGTACCGCATGCTTCACCGGTGAATATCCAATCGGAATTCCCAATGATCTATCTGCCGGAAAGAACCTGCTCGAGATTGTGAACCGCTACGAATGACTCAAACCGATCCAACGACATATGCGGTTGCCGGTGTAGATATTGAAGCAGGTGATCGCGCTGTTGAGTTAATGAAGGCGCACCTTGCAAAGGCTCGTCGCCCAGAAGTCATTGGTGATATCGGCGGATTCGCTGGACTCTTTGATGTTTCGGCGCTCAAGAAATTTAATCGTCCACTGCTTGCGACATCAACCGATGGTGTTGGCACCAAGACCGAAATCGCGCGCGCGATGGCAAAGTACGACACGATCGGTGAAGATCTTGTTGCAATGGTCGTCGATGATTTAGTTGTTTGTGGCGCAGAGCCGCTCTTCATGACCGATTACATTGCGGTCGGAAAAGTATTTCCAGAACGGATCGCAGAAATCGTTCGTGGAATTGCGGTGGGTTGCCAGAAAGCTGGAACAGCCCTTGTCGGGGGAGAGACCGCAGAGCATCCTGGACTTCTGGGTGATGATGAATTTGATATTGCAGGTGCTGCAACTGGCGCCGTTGATTACGAGAATTTGCTCGGCGAACATCTGGTTCGCGAAGGTGATGTCATCATCGCGATGCCCGCCTCAGGGATCCATGCCAATGGCTTCTCGCTCGTCCGCCATATCCTCAAGACTCAAAATCTGACGCTTGATACCCAGGTCGCCGAGTTCGGCCATTCTCTAGGCGAGCGCCTGCTGATTCCGACCGAAATTTACTCACTCGATTGCCTCGCCCTCCAGAAAGGTCTAGCCGGGGCTTTGCACGGCTACGCCCACATCACGGGTGGTGGGATCGCGGCCAATACCGCTCGGGTAATCCCAGCTGACCTTGTTGCCACCTTTGACCGCTCAACCTGGTCTCTGCCCGTAGAAATGGAGTACCTCTCCCGCCTTGGAGGGGTCCCTCAGGGCGATATGGAGCAGACTTGGAACTGTGGGATCGGAATGGTCGCCTTGGTGGACCCTGCCGCAGCCGATCGGGCGATCCGAAGCCTGGCCGCACGGGGAATGAAGGCCTGGGCCTGTGGGGTAATTGAGCGTAGAACCGCCGAAAAGGGCTCCGCGTTGGTAGGTACCTACCAACCGCGATAACCTTCGCTCCTGACGATATTTAATTAGGTACGAATAGATATATAGAAGAAGGAGGTCTCGCTATGGGGCGTGGCCGACAGAAAGCAAAAGCGACCAGAGTCGCACGCGATCTTAAATATTCTGGTCCAGATATGGATCTAGAGCGTTTAGCAAAAGAGCTCCACGGGGAAGCACCGGTTGCAACAACGGTCACCGATGAGAGCGATGAAGATCCATACGCAGATGATAATTACGCCAAGCGCGCGTAATTACTTCACTCTCATAATTTTGGGTTCTCGTTAATCTGATGCATCCAACTCCTTACGTCGCATCCCTTCGTGTTTATGAACCAATGGATGCTTTTGAGCCGGCGGAACAATTGCGCTGGCAAGCGATTCCAATTACCTCATCAACTGGATATGACGAACAGGTCCGCGCACTTCGCCGCTTGATCTCATCTGAACCTCCTGCGCTCGCCGCAGATGGCGCACATATCCTTGAAGTTGAAGAGAAACGTTATGTAGCGCCTTGGTCGACCGCCGCTAGATCATGGGCTGCGCTCACTCGATTTAAAGATTCGATGCCGATCAACGTTGCGCGCTTCTTTGTTCCAGCAAATCTAGAAGAAGCTATTTTGATTAACTCCGAATCGGTCGAAGATAAAGTTCCACACATTCTTACCGAAACATGGGTTATCCCACCACGATGGTTCTCACTCTTTGAACCTAACGATCGATTACGCGGAAATAATGCCGATGGTCCGTATACGGTGCTGCGTACATCAATCTCCAACGCGAAGAAGCGTTGCATGTTTACACATCAGAGCGTTGTCGAAGCTTTTGGAAATGGGCCGATCGAAGAAGAGATCGCCGATCTTTTGGAGTGGCTCAACATGTTCCACCCGCAATCCCTCGTTGAGTTGGATTACGGCGGACTCGCTCGATATATGGAGCAGACTCTTAAAGAGGATGGCTTTGAAGGATTAACCGCCGATACCTCCGTTGAAGATATTCAACTTTCACTCGGTGGCCTCTCATCTGGAGATGGCGCCAAAGCTGGTTTGGGCTATGAACGCCTTGTTTCACGCTGGCGAAAAGTGGCCGCCTTGGAGCAAGCGACCTAAGCTGAGAAATTTCTTATCGCAGCCCCTTGTCATAACGGTCGTATAACGGGAATACTGCACCCATATCGGTGCGAAATGGACATTTCGCCAATTCACCAATGGGGGCGACGATGAGCGAACAAGAGACTTTGCTGACGCCATCGGAAGTTGCCGCGCTATTTCGAGTTGATCCCAAGACAGTTACACGTTGGGCAAAGGCCGGAAAATTAACGAGTATTCGCACGCTTGGTGGCCATCGCCGCTATAAGGAATCTGAAGTAACTGCCCTCTTAAATGCAATTCCGGGTAGTTCTTCAACTCATTCGTAAATAAATTTAACGTGGCTCGGGACAGGATCGAACTGTCGACCTCACGATTTTCAGTCGCGCGCTCGTACCAACTGAGCTACCGAGCCAATAATGGAAATGTACCTAGCGACCCAGACGGGACTTGAACCCGCGACCTCCGCCGTGACAGGGCGGCGCGCTAACCAACTGCGCTACTGGGCCAAACTTATTTTCATAAGCTAGCTTCTTACTTTTACCTCTTCCCATCAACCGTTCCCAGTTGGTGAGAGTGCCCCCAACGGGGTTCGAACCCGTGTTACCGCCGTGAAAGGGCGATGTCCTAGGCCTCTAGACGATGGGGACTAGAAGCGAAGGCTAAGGGTATCGTCTGAGGTGCCTTCCAACAAAACGGCGTAAAAGCGCTGAAAACTACTTAATCGACCATTCCGTTGTAACGGTGACGGTCACATCTTGCTGGCCGAGGTCGATCTGGGCTGATGGAGCCGGAGAGGCAACTTTGCCCATAGCCATCATGGTGAGTGGCTGAGGGGTTGAATTCTGAACCGACTCGTCGATGGAGATGATCTTGCCGATTTTGGCCCCAGCAAGCGTTGCATAACTTGTGGCCTTGGCCTTAGCGATGGCAATTGCTTGGGCGCGAGCGCTAACTTCTGCGCTGCTCTCATCGAAGATATAAGCGTTGACGCCATTAACCTGCAGCGCATTGCCGACCGCGTTCTGTGCGCCGCTCACGATTGATCCGGCATTTGAAGCATTGCGGATAACTACGGTGAACTGTTGCGCCGCTTGGTAGCCGGTAATTTTTGAGGTGCCGTTAGGCGAATATGTGTAATTAGGAGTGACTGTAAGTGTCTGGGTTGAAATGTACTTAGGAAGTACCCCGGCAGAGGTCAGGGTCTGGCGAAAGGTCGCTGCGGATTTGCTCGTCGCAGCAAGAGCAGCGGCGCTAGAACTTGCCGTTGTTGTGACTGTTGCATCAAGGCGAACCGCGTCAGGAACCACCGTAGTTTTTCCCGTACCCGTTACATTCACAAAGCGCACCGTTGTCGATGGGTTCTGATGGATTGCAATGGCGAGGACAGAGAGTGTCAGGATGGCAAAGAAGATTCCGCGGAAAATTTTCATAGTTCATCCTCCCATAGAACTCACTGATTCCGTCCGAGTTTATTCCTTACATTTAATGAGAGAATCCTGTCATGTCACTTTTATCCGTCTGTTCGACCGAGTCGATAAAGAGTGCCGCGCAATCACTTAAGTCCGGTCAGCTCGTAGCTTTTCCGACCGAAACGGTTTATGGATTAGGCGCAGATGCCACAAATGCTGACGCTGTTGCTCGTATATATGACGTAAAAGGTCGACCAGCCAACCATCCATTAATCGTTCATATTGCGTCACTCGATGCGATGGGGCAATGGGCGAGCGATATTCCAGGGTATGCGATCACTCTCGCGCGCGATTTTTGGCCTGGTCCAATGACTCTCGTACTCAATCGATCAGAAATTGCAGCGGACTTTATTACTGGCGGTCAAGAGACAATTGGCCTTCGAGTCCCGGCACATCCTGTTGCGCTCGCGCTTATTAAAGAATTTAATGCAATTGGCGGAAAAGGAATTGCCGCACCGAGCGCCAATAGATTCGGCGCGGTCTCGCCAACATCGGCACAAGCCGTAGAGGAAGAGCTATCGCAGTTCATGCATGCCCAAGACCTGATCCTCGATGGCGGCCAATGTTTAGTTGGAGTTGAGTCAACGATTATCGATTGCACCGGGCCAACCCCAATGATTCTTCGCTTGGGTGCAATAACTCCATTGATGATCGAAGAGAGCACTGGCCTGGTTGCGTTGGAATCAAACCCTTCGAAAATCAGAGTTTCTGGCTCGTTGGATTCGCATTATTCGCCTAAGGCAAAGGTCATTCTTGATGTTGTGGCTGTGGCGGGGGATGGACTGATCGCGCCAGATCAAATCCCGACCCCCAATGGCGTTATTCGACTGGCGGCTCCAAGCACCAATGAGGAGTACGCAAGAGTCTTATATGCAGCGCTTCGGGCAGCCGATCAACGTGGCCTAGAGGTAGTAGTTGTCCTGCAACCAGGTGGTGATGGGTTAGCGGCTGCAATCAGAGATCGATTACAGCGATCTGCAAGTAAATAACCCCCAAATACAATTAAATTGGGAGCAATCCCCGCCGACTGCTAACCTCAGCGCACAACAAGTTGCGTAAGCACTTGGGCCCCTAGCTCAGTCGGTAGAGCAACGGACTTTTAATCCGTGGGTCGTCGGTTCGAGCCCGACGGGGCCCACTTTCAGACAAAAGAGAGACCCCGGGATTAATTTCTATGGGTCTCTTTCGCATGAAGAACGGTTCCTAATGTTCGCACTGCACAGATAACGCATATCTACAGACAAATTAATTGGCGTAACTAACGGAGGGTCGTGAGTTCAACTCTTACTCGTAAGAAGAAATATAATAGTGCCGTAGATTTAACTCGTACCTATATCAAGTTACTCCGAGATAGGGTTTCGAAACCATCTCTTTTTGGGTAAAGTACGAATGTGAAGCGATCTATTAGTAGAACAGTTTTGTTGGCTTGCTGCTTGCTTATGGGGACACTTGCCCCGGTACAGGCTGCTTCCTTTCCTTCCGGGCCAGCAGGAACAACGATCAGTTTCTTTTTAAGTGATCCGACAAACCCAAGTCAACCAATGGTTCAAGGGTCTGGCGTATTTTGGTCGTCACAAACTTCAAGCTGGGAATTTGTCGGTGAAGATGCCTCAGGCATGATCCACTTTCCGTGGACTGCAGGCTCGTATCAAGTGAGTACCGTCAATCAAGCGACCGACGCTCCAAAGCAAGCCGAACGAAATGCTTATCAGGTTGTCATATCAGCAAACGGACAAATTCAGGTGACGGGTGGGTTAGACGGTTCGGTCCAACCAACCTCTTCAGGAGTTTATGTTTTAACTTCAAGTGTGCCAGAGGTCGCAGATCCAAATTCTCCTTGGTCTCAACTCCAGAATGTGCCACTGCAAACAGCCGGACATATGCTGCTACTCACCGACGGTTCGATTTTGTTTCATGAAGAAGGAAGTGATCAAACTGGAACAAGCACTTGGTGGAAATTGACACCGGATGAAAAAGGTAGTTACTTGAATGGTTCATGGACTCAATTAGCCTCAACGCCATCTACCTATCAACCAGCAAATCTTGCCTCCGGTTTATTACCTGATGGGGATGTCATTCTCGAAGGTGGTGACATGAATGGGAGTTCCACCTGGGCGGGAATTAATTTAGGTGCCGAATACAGCACGACAAATAACACGTGGACAATGATAAGCCCTCCAAATAACGGGGCTGGAGAATTTTCTTCTGTCGCAGATGCGCCATCGGTGGTTTTACCCAATGGACAATTTATGTTTGGGCCATCCGGAAACGGTGATAAAGGCGCTCAGTATCAGAAGGATGTTGCCATTTTTAATGAGAAGAACGCAACATGGACGGTGGTCCACGGTGACAATCGTTCGAGCGCAAACCCAGAAACCGGTTTTACTTTATTGTCCAACGACAAAGTTTTGTCGATCTCAACTGCTTATCGAAGCGCAGATAAATCTGCGGATATTTTCGATCCAACTACTGGAAAGTGGACTGGCACGAGTACGCTGCCTGTTTCCCTCCTAAACCCGACAACTGCAGATGGCACGCCAATCGCAGAAATTGGACCAGCCATCACGATGCCAAACGGTAAAGTTTTTGCTGAAGGTTCCAACACAAACACTGCAATTTACGATCCAACAAGTAATACCTGGATGGCCGGCCCTAACCTGCCAGATATCGGAGGTCTGCAGTTTTCCGCAGACGATGCCCCTTCTGCGATATTGCCGAACGGTGATGTTCTTCTTGCACTCAGCCCCGTGAATTCTTCGGGAGAGTCAGTTGGTCCTATGCACTTCTTCACTTTCGATGGGAAGTCCTTCACTCAAATTGGTTCGCCGTTTGGTTCAAACCTTAATCAAATGCCTGCATTCGTTACGGCATTACTCCCACTCCCAAATGGTCAAATCCTCATGACTGACCGCGGTCAGTCTTCGTCAGTCTTTCTGTACACACCTTCTGGGAAATCTAATTCTGGCTGGTTGCCACGAATTCAAAGTGTTCCCACAACTCTCAATGCTGGCCGTACATATGATTTAACAGGAGCCCAGCTGAGTGGGCTATCAACTGGCGCCTCTTATGGAGACGACTGGAATCCGAATACCAACTATCCACTCCTCCAAATTACAAACAAGGAAAGTGGGCGAGTGAGTTATGCCCGAACTTTCAATATCTCTTCTTATTCGATCGCGCCTAATGCCTCCGGTAAATTTAGCTTTCAAGTTCCTGCGGATGTAAGTCAAGGAGCGGCGTCACTGAGAGTCATTGCCAGCGGGTTTGCATCAAATCCAGTTTCGGTAAATATCTCCGACGGCACTCAAGTTGCTAGCCCCGCTCCCGTGGCCACAACCAGTCGGATCTCTATTCTGACTCTCAAATCCAAAACTGTTGTGTGCAAGAAAGGAACTTCGGCCAAGAAGGTAACAGGAGTTAATTCACAGTGTACGACGGGGTATAAACTTAAGAATCACGGCTGAACCCTCTCAACTTTGACTCGGATGGTGAGCCGAATCTCCCGATGGAAACTCGAGCCGGTTTCTAATACCTCTCTGCCCAGCGGGATTTGCTAAGAAATAATTCTTTACAGCTCTGACCTAACGTCAGTGGACCAATGATTTAGCAACCTTTTTGGTAAGTAAGTATTCTCGACTGGCGCTGCATTCTTCTAGACTTAGGTGGTGGAGTTACACACCCTTGATCGCTTGCATCCGACAGCACAGAAGCTGGTGGACACAGTAAAAGAGATGCTTAACGATAACGCCTATAACGAAATCAAGTCAGAGAACGTATTTGCGCGTAGCGGGATTTCCCGTGGTTCGATGTATCACCACTTCTCCAATTTCGATGAATTGATTCAAACGGCGCAGTGGCAGCTTTATCAATCATTTTCTATTGGGATGATCGCAGCACTAGAACAGGCGACGCTCGATGTCGATGATATAGAGGTGCTCCGAGAGAATTTAACTCTGATGATTAATGCCAGCGCCTTAGAAAGATCATTAACATTGAGGCGTCAATGTGTGGGCTATTTCTACAACGTTTCTTCCGTAAAGAGTTTCCGTTCCAGAACCTTGACTTCTCAGGAGATTCTAAATCAGCGCTGGATCAGGCTCTATCAATCTTGCCTCGATAGGGGTTGGGCTGATCCCTTAGTTGATTCACGGGCCTTCGCGTTGATGATGCAATCGATGATTGTAGGAAGAGTTATAGACGATGTTTCGCCAGTGCACGTTGATTTAGAAGCATGGGTGCGGATCGGAATTTTGCTAGTTGAGAAGTTCTGTCTAGCTAATGCTGGAAAGTGCTAAGAATACAAATCCAAATAAATAATCTAATTTTTTAGTTCGATAAATTAAACAAGAAGCGTATTATGAAAATGTGGATAGGGACACTTCAGAACCTTTGCATCCGACTGCGCAGAAGCTCGTGGATACCGTCAAGGAGATGTTGAAAGTTACCTCCTATGACAACATCAAGTCGGAGAATGTTTTGTTGCGGAGTGGAATTTCCCGCGGACCTCTCTATCACCACTTCGCAAACTTTGAAGAGTTGATAGAAACAGCTCAGATTCAGATTTATCAAGAGTATGTCATAGGAGGTAACTTTCAACATCTCCTTG